>TBL_comb47_HYPODRAFT_10000249_pt1 | contig 70898 bp, 65 predicted proteins | sample TroBogypolimnion_40_FD_10682 | JGI IMG/M metagenome (IMG submission 10682) | reverse complement strand
CTCACTAACAGGACCCTTTTCTTTTTCTGATGGAATGAGTTTTTCGTCAAAAGTTTTTAGAAAATTAAGAAACGGTCTCTGAATGGTACCCCAGTTGGCTGTTTTCTTTTTTTCAATAGTTATAAATTTGTCCATATAAAAAACTGATTCAACGCCTTCAATTGCAAATATACCGCCAGCCAATGGATCATTGTCCGCAGCTCCTTTATTTGAAAAATGTCTTTTCTCATGATTTAATAATTTCTCATTTAAGACAAATTTTAAAGCATGTGGGTTAGGGGTTAAATCAACATCCTGAACTAATAGCATTTATTTCTCCAGTTATTCCGACAAAAAATACAAAAAAATAATACTCTTTTCTAACCATTTTCTTATTCTATTATATTGTTTTGTTGAATTTTATTGTTTTTGTTAGGTTTACAGTATAAAATGACTCACACATATTTTGTTTTGGTGATTTTGAAATGAAAAAAATTTTAGTAGTATTTACCGGCGGCACTTTTTCAATGAGTATTGATAAATCTACGGGAGGAGCCGTACCAATGTATTCCGGTGAAGAACTTTTACAAATGATCCCTTTTGCCAATGATCTTGCAGAAATTAGATGTTATGATTTTGGCAAATTCCCCGGTCCCCACATGACACCAGAGCTGATGTTTGACCTTTCGGGCAAAATTAAACACTTTATTATAAAAGAAAAATTTGATGGAGTTATTGTAACGCACGGAACGGATACACTTGAAGAAACGGCGTATCTGCTTGATCTTACTTTAAGTACGGAAATACCAGTTGTAGTTATCGGATCAATGAAAAACAGCAGTGAACCTGACTGGGATGGTCCCCGCAACTTAATTGATGCGATTCATATATGTCTGAACGAAAATTGCAAGAAACTTGGTGTCCTTGTATGTCTTAATGGTGATATAAATGCAGCAAGTGAAGTGACAAAAACGTTTACAGATGAGGTGGATACATTTAACAGTCTTGATTTCGGGTCTCTCGGATTTATACATAATGGAAGGGTTATATTAAACCGTCTTCCGAGAAAACTTGAGACAGTTCACACAAATCAAATAGTTTCAAATGTAGATTTGCTTACATCGTATGCAGGAATGAATGAGAAGTTTTTTAGACTTTCTGCAGACAGCGGCGCTGAAGGGATGGTTGTAGAAGCGTTGGGTGTAGGGAATGTTCCGCCTGCAGCTTTCGAAGGGATCAAATATGTCGTTGAAAAGAATATTCCCGTTGTGCTTGTTTCCAGATGCCCGGCAGGTGATACCCTTGATATTTATAGTTATCCCGGAGCCGGCAAATGGCTAAGTTCGATCGGGGTTATTTTTGCAGGTTATTTAAATGGTCAGAAAGCAAGAATAAAATTAATGCTGGCATTAGGTTTAACAAGAGATCATTTGGAACTTAAAAAGTTATTTGAGAGGGAATAACCATAGTTTTTACTTTGTCCTTCAGTTCAGTATCTTAATTTATTAAATGAAATTACTTTATTCATATCTGCGTCAATATTGGAAACTGATTTTTTTCGCTCTGTTTCTTGCAGCAATAAATCAGATCTTTTCGCTACTCGATCCTCAGATATTCAGGATTGTGATAGATAAGTATGCCACAAAATATCAACAATATTCAACCGGCGAATTCTTCAAAGGAGTTTTTGTCCTCTTAATGGCGGCTGTAGGAGTTGCTTTTGTATCAAGAATAGCAAAGAATTTTCAGGATTATTATGTAAATGTAATTACTCAAAAACTCGGCGCGCAGATATATACTGACGGGGTTAAACATTCTCTTGAATTACCATACCAGTTATTTGAAGACCAAAGGAGCGGGCAGACTTTAAGCATTCTTCAGAAGGTAAGGACAGATGTTGAGAGGCTGATTAGCGCTATCGTTAATATATTATTTACAACTGTAGTTGGTGTTATTTTTGTAACAATTTATGCAGTGAGTGTGCATTGGCTTATTGCCCCAGTTTATTTCAGTTCAATTCCCATAATTGGTCTGATCAGTTCTACATTAAGCAAAAAAATAAAAAAAATTCAGAAGACAATTGTAGCAGAAACAACTGCTCTTGCCGGAACAACAACAGAATCCTTGCGAAACATTGAACTTGTTAAAAGTCTGGGTCTCGGAAACCAGGAAATCAACCGTCTCAATGCAACTACCGGAAAAATACTTACCCTTGAATTGAAGAAAGTAAAGTATCTGCGTGGTTTGAGTTTTATTCAGGGTACTGCTGTTAATTTTATTCGGACCACTATTCTTTTCCTAATGCTTTATCTTATTCACGAAAGAGCTATAACCGTAGGTCAGTTTTTTTCTCTGTTTATTTATTCGTTTTTTATATTCGGTCCACTTCAAAGTCTTGGTGAAATTATCGGAATTTATCGCGAAGCTGAAGTATCTTTGAATAATTTTGAAGATATATTAAAGCTGCCGGTTGAAGTCAAACCGGAAGACCCTGTCCTTATAAATAACATTCAAACACTAGTATTTGAAAATGTTGGATTTAAACATCAGTCAACTGCGTCCCGGGCTCTTGAAAATATTAATTTCAACACTAAACGGGGAGAGACAATCGCTTTTGTAGGACCATCTGGTGCAGGTAAAACGACATTGGTAAAATTACTGGTTGGTCTATATACTCCCCAGGAAGGGAAAATTCTTTATAACGGACATTCAGGCGATACAATCGATTTTGACAGGCTGCGGGAAAATATCGGATTTGTAACTCAGGATACACAGCTTTTTTCCGGAACAATTAAAGAAAACCTTTTGTATGTATATCCTGAAGCAACTGATAAGGATATTCTTGATGTATTGAATAAAGCCGCATGCCAGCCACTTCTGGCAAGGGCAGATAAAGGTCTGGACACTATGATTGGCGAAGGGGGGGTAAAAGTGTCAGGCGGCGAAAAACAGCGACTTTCTATCGCCCGGGCACTTTTAAGAAAACCTCATCTCCTTGTTTTCGATGAGGCAACATCTTCGCTTGACTCTATAACAGAAGAAGAGATCAGTGAAACTATAAGAAGTATTTCAGAAAATGATGACCTTATGGTAATTCTTATTGCACACAGACTTTCAACTATCCTTCATGCTGATAAAATATTCGTTCTTGAACGAGGCCATATTATAGAATCCGGAAAGCATGACAAACTTCTGGAGCTTAAGGGTCTTTATTATGCTATGTGGCGTCAACAGATTGGAGAAAGAGTAAAAAATCAAAAAAAAGATTATATCACTAATTAATTCTACAAACTTTATGAAAAATATATTATTTGTACTTTTATTTGTTCTCATGCAAAAAGTATTTGCCTCAGAAATTAAAGATCTGATTAATCCGCTTAATTTAACTGCCGGTAAAACTGATACTGTTCTTATAAGTGACGTTTTTTATTCTGACATTTATAATCTCAAATTCAAGTCCAGTCCAGATATCAGTGTTCAATTTATAGATAATAAATATCTGATTCTAACACCTTCTGTAACTTTTTCGGGAATAAGCCTGATAGAATTTACAAAAGACGGTAAAAAGTTCGACATCCCTTTTTACACAGGAACAAAAGTGATGCAATCTTTCACTTATAAATCTGATGGGAAACCCAAGCAGGTAAATTTGTTCGGGTCATTTAATGGATGGGACAGGCAGGAATTTGCAATGAATGATATAAATTCATCTGGTACGTATACTATAACTATTCCGATTGAACCAGGAAGGTATGAATATAAATTCTTTGTTGACGGCCAGGAAATAACAGACCACTCAAACAGTGACTCAGTTTCAAACGGAATGGGAGCATATAATTCTATAATATCTGTTAAGCCCCTCAACAATGAAAATATATTTCTCCATATTCTTGGTATTGAAAAAAGCAATGAAAGTACTAATCTTAATTTTTATTTTCAGAAAGAGAACAAATCAGAATTCCTTAAATCCTCCGTGATAGCGCTTATTAATAATTCAAAACTTCCACTTGACCAGTTAATAACAGATGGTACTAATATAAAAGTGAAATTATCGAAAGAGGATCTTAAAAAAGACCCGGTTGTCAGAATTGCAGTGAACGAAAAAGGTCTTACTTCTAACATGCAGACAATAAGGTTTTTTAAGGGTGAAATTGCTGCTAACCAAAAGAAACAAAGCAATTATGATAATATTATATATGCTCTGCTCATTGACCGTTTTAATGATGGCGATAAGAGCAATTCACTTCCTGTCAAAGATTCGAGGCTATCAATACAAGCAAACTACGAAGGTGGTGATCTTCAAGGTGTTGTAGATAAATTGAACCAGGGATATTTTGATTCACTTGGAATAAATATGCTCTGGCTTTCACCCGTTGTTGATAATACTGATTCAGCATATCAGGAATATCCAGAACCCCACAGGTATTATTCCGGTTACCATGGTTACTGGCCGATAAGTTCGACTAAGGTTGAAGAACGCTTCGGAGATATGAATCTTCTGAAAAAACTTGTTAAAATAGCCCATCAGCATAATATTAGAGTAATTCTTGATTTCGTTGCAAACCATATTCATATTGAACATCCACTATGGAAGCAACACCGAGACTGGTTTGGCCAGCTTTATCTTCCCGATGGTACCAGAAATCTACGGCGCTGGGATGATTATCGTCTGACTACTTGGTTTGAACCTTTTATGCCTAAATTTGACTATATCAATTCAAAAGCAGCATTAGAATATATGACAGATAATGCTGTCTGGTGGATTAAAACTACAGGCATTGACGGATTCAGGCATGACGCTGTTAAACATGTTCCAAATGTGTATTGGAGACTTCTTACTAAAAAGCTAAAAAAAGAGTTTCAAAATAATAGCCGACTTATCTATCAGATAGGTGAAACTTTCGGAAGTTATGAACTTGTAAGTTCATATGTTAATAACGGCCAGCTTGATGCCCAGTTCAATTTCCTGTTATATGATACTGCGATTCCAACATTCAGTTCAACAACTTCATTTCTTGCTCTTGATGAACAAATGAAGAAAACTTTCCAGGTGTACGGGTATAACCACTTGATGGGAAATATTATGGACAGTAACGATAAAGTCAGATTTCTGGCTTATGCAGATGGTGAAGTAACCGATACTACCAAAGATGCTAATGCACTCGGCTGGGTAAATCCCCCGGTTGTAACAAAAGAATCCAGTTACGAGAAATTAAAACTTTATCTTGCTTATTTAAATACAATACCTGGAATTCCGATTATTGATTATGGTGACGAAATCGGAATGACTGGAGCAGGAGATCCTGATAACAGACGAATGATGCGTTTCGGTTCAGACCTGAGTCCACTGGAATCGAAAACACTTTCCGATGTCAAAGTAATTGTAAATCTAAGGAAAAATCATCCTGCACTTAGATACGGCGATTTCCTTACCATAAAGGCTGATGATAAAAATTATGTATATCTACGCTCAGATCTAAATGAACGAATACTGGTTGCTCTCAATAAAAGTAATGATAAGTCATCTTTTGTAATTAAATTACCTGAATTTTATAATATAAAACGTCTTGTAAACCTTGTAACAAATGAGGTAATTGCCATACGTGATAACAAATTCTCAATTTCTCTCAATGGTCTAAGCTGGGGAATGTTTAAATTAGAATAAAGTTCAATGTGTCATAAATTCAAAAAATTATTAATGAGAAAACATACAGAATAGCAAATGGAAAAAACACGCACAGTCATATTATTATTTCTTTCTTTAGTTTGTTTTTCCTGCAGTCAAAAGAGTAAGGCCGATATGAACAAAGAACTGGAGGCTAAAATGAACATTATTGCTGAGAATTATGTTAAGCTTGTTCTTAATGTCGGATTGCATGATCCCGGTTATGTGGATGCATATTATGGACCTGTTGAGTGGAAACCAACTGACTCATCTGTAGTTGTAAAAGACTCTGTTCAAATCCAGAATCTATTCGATGAATCAGGTATATTGCTTGATAGTCTTGATGCTTTAAGTAATTACAAAGCGAATGAAATAGAAACCCTCCGCTACAAATTTTTGTACAAACAGTTGTTGGCTGTTAAGGCAAGGATTTCTATGCTTGCAGGAGCTGTTTTTACATTTGATCAGGAAACTAAAAATCTTTATGACATTGAAGCGCCTGTTCATCCGGATGAATTCTTTACGTCAGTTTTAGATGAATTGGATAAAAGTGTGCCTGGAAAGGGGGACCTTTCAGACAGGATAACTGAATTTAAAAAAGAATTCATTATTCCTATGGAAAAACTTAATGTTGTATTCACAACAGCGATAAATGAATGCCGGAAAAGAACACTTGAATTTATAACTCTCCCCGCAAATGAAAATTTTTCTGTTGAATATGTAAAGGATAAACCCTGGGGGGCTTATAACTGGTATAAGGGAAATAGTTTTAGCGTAATTCAGGTTAATACCAGCCTTCCCATTTATATTGACAGGGCGGTTGATCTTGCAGCCCATGAAGGTTATCCGGGACATCATGTTTATAATACACTTCTAGAAAAAAACATGGTTAAACAAAACCACTGGATGGAGTTTACCGTTTATCCCTTGTTCAGCCCGCAGTCGCTTATTGCAGAAGGGACGGCAAATTTTGGTATTCAAGTTGTTCTCCCCGGTAAGTCCCGAATTAAATTTGAGAAAGATATTCTTTTTCCTCTTGCCGGTCTTGATTCATCAAAAGCCGATCTTTACTATAAAATAAATGAACTAATTGCAAAGCTGGATTATGCAGGCAACGAAGCAGCACGAAATTATCTCAATAAGAAAATTTCAAAAGATGAAGCTGTTAAATGGCTTAGGAAATACGAGCTTATGTCAAAGGAAAGGGCTCAACAGAGGATGAGGTTTATTGATACTTACAGAACTTATGTTATAAATTATAATCTTGGCCAGGACCTGGTTAAAGATTTCATTAATCGGAAGGGCGGGACAGAAAATAATCCGGAGGAGAGATGGAAGTTGTTTCAGAATCTATTATCGACTCCGCAGATTCCTTCAAACTTAAAATAAGAGGCAAAAAGATGACTGAAAATATTAAGAAGGATACTACAGTCAAGTTTTTTATATCGGTAATTGGGATAGTAGTTATCGGTCTAACACTAAAAGAATTAAGCAATATTTTCATACCATTTGTTATAGCTTATTTTTTGTTCTTTGCCTTTTCTCCATTAAATGAAATCCTGACAAGATATAAAATTCCTGGATTTGCAATTATCCTTCTGGATATTATGATTACGGCTCTTGCAGCCTGGGGAGTTTCAGCCTTCATAATAGGTTCTCTTTCACAATTTGTCGGTCAACTTCCTATATATGAACAAAAACTTAACGGCATAGTTATCGGTGCTGCTTATAAACTTCATATTAATGATCCATATTATCTAAACTTCTCTATTAGCAATGCATTGAAGAATTTGAACTTTTCCCTGATAGCCGGGAATTTATTCAATTCAACCTTTTCAGTTATGGGGAATGTCCTGTTTGTACTTTTCTTTTTTGTTTTTGTTTTTACGGGACATCAGAATGTTTATGCGGCAATTCGAAAAAGATACCTTCACAGGAAAGCCGATTCTGAACATCATAAAATATCAGATCCCCATTCTGAAAGCAATTATGAAGAAAAAATATTGCAGGAACAATTAGAGAAGGAGGAAAAGTTAGCTAATACTTTTAAAACTATTACTGAACAAATACAACGATATATACTTGCTAAGATTACCGTTAATTTTGGAGCGGGGCTGTCCGTTTTCATAGTATGCCTTATTTTCAGAATTGATTTTCCAATTGTTTGGGCCTTGTTTACGTTTCTGTTCAATTTCATTCCATCTCTGGGTTCAGCTATAGCGCTTGTGCTGCCCGTTTTATTTGTTTTAATCCAGTCCGGTTCTGCAGGATATACTATTCTGATTGCGGTTATTGTTGCCTCTATTCAGACACTTTTTTTCAACATATTGGAACCACAGATTATTGGGAGGCGACTTAACCTCAATCCGGTTCTTATTCTGTTTTCAGTTTTACTTTGGGGTTATGTCTGGGGAATTACAGGTATGCTTCTTTCAGTTCCATTGACTGCAGTTATAAAGATTATAATCTCTAATTCGGAATCCAAAAACATGGAATTAATAAGCGATCTTATGAGTAAAGAGTAATATTAACCTAGCTTTACTTTTATATCTTTTTTAAGTTCATAAAAGATATTATGTTCTATACTAACATCATTAAATATCTTTGTTAGTAATTCTTTGTTAAATTTGTCAAAATCCCTTTGAAGAGGAGTTATGCATAATCCACCGAAATCTGATGCTGCGGGGCTATAAAGTATTCTCCCTTCTTCCTCTTTATAAAATTCTTCAGGCCGATGCTTTGCCCGGAGCATTACAGCTATCCTCCACCCAAAAGCTTCTTCATATAACGAAAGAATATTCATCATTGGCTCCGGCTCCTCTGAATATGAATCATAAATATTATAAAATGACTTAAATGATTCACTTAATTTGTTTTTGTCTTTACTTTCCAAACAGATAATTTTCCTTAAACCATCATCAAGGCCAATAACTATTACATCATTTTTGTCGGACAGTAATTCCCCATATCCGGTTTTAAGGCTTTTATATTCACTAAAAAAGGGAAGTGAGGATTTATTGCCTGCCTGGAAATGCATATGATCTGGTGCTGAAGCTCCGCATTGAGGTCCATTGTAAAAAACAGTGTAATCCTCACATAATAACCGGCTTAATCTAAGCAACTCATCAAAATTATTATCTATACGCTGACCAATATGATCAATAAATGACAGGGTAAAATGCTCGGGAAACAGAGGGAAAGGATTTACGAGAAGTAAATAGTTATTAATTAGGATTCCTTTTTGTTGCACAGGGCGGTTACTATTGCAAAGAAAACATTTCCGCGTTTTTACTGATATTTCGTCGATTAGCGCTGAAGATGAAGCAATTCTCGCTGGGTTAAATTGAATTATGAAACTGAATCCATCAAAATTAATAGTCTTTGTTTTTAATGTTTTAAGTGCTTGATATCCCGAATCAAGAGCGTCCCAGGATTTTTTCTGCAATTGAATAAGTCTTTTAGCTGCACTGCAATAATTATCTTCGTTAATAAATGAAATAATTTCCGGATCATATATCAAAAACGGAGAATTAATCATGATCTGCTCTGTTTAATTGTATCCGGGATAGTAGTTCAAGCGTTCTTATCTTATCCTTATAAAAATTGAATCTGTTCAGTTTATCCACTGATAGCGAAGCATCTGAATTTCCCTCCCATCTTCGGCAAATATAAACCGGCTCATAAATTCTTCCTATATTGTATTTCCTTGAAACAGATAGTGCTGCTGAATAATCTTCACCATAACTTACATCGGGAAATTTTATTTTTCTAATTACGGGTGTGAAAAATGCTCTTGGTGCACCAAGTCCGTTTATTCTTAATGCATTATTTAATCCGTTCAAGGCAGTCCATTCTTTATGATCTACAATTCCCGGAGGAATAAGGTTGTACATGAAATCAGTTAGTTTATAACTTCCTATCACCATTGCGCAATTATCTGCTCTGAACTTGTTAACAATTATCTGAAGTGTGTCTTCACCGGAATAGACATCGTCGCTGTCAAGCTGAACTGCAAATCGGCCACAAGAGTTATGGAAGATTCCTTCGTTCCAACAGCCGCCAATCATAAGATCGTTTCGCTCAGGGATTAAATGGATCAGCTTTTTGGTTTGTCGGGATAATTCTACTAATAGGGGAGTAGTTCCGTCATCAGAATGATTGTTTATTATGATAAGATTAAAGGGGAAATTGGTCTTTTGATTTAATACTGAATTTACTGCATCAGTTATAGTCTTAACTCTGTTTTTAACTGGGATTATCACTGAAACTTCATTTTCAAAAGATTCCGAATAGAGGTTTATGTCATTATTACGAGGAGATAAAAAAGCCTTTATTCTTTTTAAATATTCAGTAAATACTTTTTCCATTTCATTTTGAACAAGACTATTCTTGGGGTCTACATATTCAAATTGGTTATCTCCAAATTTATTAAATGCCGAATAAGCGGTATATAAAAATTCAGGAATTCTTATTATTTGATATGTTTCTGAAATTTTAAGGCGAAGCTCGTATAATCCCGCAAATTTAATTTCATTGTTTAAATGAATAATCGACTCAGAAAACACATCCTTTCTAATAAATAAAATTTGGCCGAAATTAAAATCATCCCGAATACTTCCAAATTGGTAATCGATTAAAGGGCGTTCAATGACTTTAAGATTCCCCATTTCCATTAGTTCATAATAATCAGAAAATAAAATTCCGGATTTCAAATCATCTGCAATACCAGAAAATCTTTCAAAAGCAGATTTGCCAAATTCAATTGAAGATTCCGAAATAATTAAAATTATAGACCGGCTTGTAATTGATTCATTTAAACTCTTTAGTTCATTAACGCTTATCAGAGGAGAAATTCTGATCACTGAACATCCCGGGAAATTATATTTTCTGCTACAATCTTCCGTCATCATATTTACCTATTTTCATCAATTGCTTTATGGTAGATATCAATTATTTCATCAGTGAGTTTATCAAGTGAAAAATAATCAAATGCTCTTTTATTTGCTGTATTGCCAAATTGAATCCTTTTCTCAGGAGAAATAATCAGCTGTTCAATTTTTAAAGCAAGATCACTACTATTCTTGTTTTCAAAAAGATATGAAGTCTCTCCATCAATAGCTATATCTAATATTCCCTCAGAATCTGAGCAAACCGATGGAAGTCCCATCGCCATAGCTTCTGTTAATGCAATACCAAAAGCCTCAGAATGAGATGGGAATACGAAAATATCCATTGCAGATAGAACTTCGGGAATATCACTTCTGAATCCCGAGAAAATAATATTTGACACCTCGTATTTTTGTGCAAGGTTTCTAATTCCCAATTCATATTCATTTTCTCCCCTGCTGGCTTCCCCTACAATTAAAAAAATTAAATTATTATACTTTTTATTTAATTCCTTTGCAGCAGAAAGAAATTCTTCATGACCTTTGCCAGGACTAAATCTTCCAAGCATACCGATAAGCAGTTTATTGCTATTTACAGAAAACTCATTCCTGATTTTCTCTCTTTCCCCTTTCAAAGGTGAAAACTTTTCTGTATCAATCCCGTTATGCAGAAGAATAACTTTACCCGGGTTAATAGGGCAGGTGAATATTAAATTTTCCCGAACAGCGTTACTTATAGCACAGGCATATGAAACTTTTTTATAAATCCATCTGTGAAGCAAGTCCTTTTTTATTATATAAGATCCCATCTGTTTAGTAAAAATCATTGGAATAGAATATTTGAGCAGACTTATAGCCGGGCTTAGGACCCAGAGATCCTTACTGGCTTGTGTATGGATCAAATCATATTCGTTTTTATTTATCAATGCTGCCGTTTTTATAGAGGCAAACGGGTGGATTTTCCCTTGTATAGTAAGGGGGTGGGTAATGATTCCAGAGTTAGCAGCTTCAATATGAATACGGGATTCTTTAAGACACAAAAGCTCTACACCTAAATTCTTTTTGAGAAGATGTTTTACCGCTGTCAGTGTAAACATTTCCATCCCACCCCAGCTTTTAGACAAACATGAATATAGAATTTTCATCTTAGTAGATTTTTTTTAGTCTTATGCCGGGGAAATAATGGAAAAGAATCTCATCAAACTGATACCCCTTTGAGGCCATATAAGCAGCACCTATCTGGCAAAGCCCTACTCCATGTCCCCATCCGGCGCCAAATAATGTAAATTTCTGAGGTATTTGATTAATAATATCTTCTTTTTCAACAACAAAAGCGGAACTGTAAAGATGAGTTTTTGAAAGAATTTTTCTAATTTCAAGTTCTTTACCAAAAATAAATTCTTTCCTTGTACCTTTAATTTTTAATTTGATAAGCCTTCCAGAGTCTCCCCGTTCAAGCGGAATCAGGTCTATAATATCGCCGAATTCCATTTTAGTCTTTGAATTTATTAGTTCCCGAATTTCCTGCTGAGTATATTCAACTTTCCATCTATAAAATTCTTTAGTTTCCTGGTCGTAATCTACAAGTATATGTGACAGAATTTTGGGATCATGGATATTGCAAAAAGCCGGAGCATTTCCTTTTATCCATTTAACTGCATTTTTTTCGTCGGCAAAATTAAGATTGTAATAATCCGGTTCATATTTATAATCAACCACAGAGCTTAAATATTTACGGTGAATAGGTTCCCAAACATTCCCGTATGATTCCGTAATGCCCCCACAGGATTTTGAATACCTGGCATCACAAACATTATCATCATCTGTCATAACGATGCCTCGTGTTAGTTCAATTGATTGCCTTGCAACCTCTGATAAAATTTTTGATATACCCTGGTATCTCTGGCAATGATCGTCTGCACACACATCAAATTTTTTATGGTCTTCTCTGTCATACCATTTAATAATTTCATTTTCTGATTGGAATTGGGCCTCAGATATTTGATTATCCTTTTTCAGTATTTTCGATTTCTCAAGTTGTGCTAAAAGCCAGCTTCTGCTTACAATAGCATGGGCTTTCAAGAGTTGAAGAGATGCTTTTGAATTCATTTCCGAGGATATAACGCTTGCCAAATACTGTTCAATATTGATAATGTTGATTACTGTCAGTTTTCCTTTATCCTTGATAATATGAAGAGTTCCGGAAAATCTCAGTTTTTCTTTTCTTTCCCAGTGAAATTTAACTCCGATTGTAACATCTTTGATTAGAAATGATTCAATACCCGGATCTACGGGTTCAAATAATACTTCATTAGGAAAATTGAATGTTTCATTTCCCCGTTTGCATATTATTTTTTCATTAACAATTTCTGCAGAAAATCGACCACTTAATATTTGGTTCAATCCTTCAACACGGTATTCACCGTATAAATCAAAATTAATTTTTTTTTCGGTCAGAATGCCGACACGAATCTGAGGCTCTTTTTTAAATGAAATCATTATAAATGTTAAAATTCTAATTATAAATTAAAATAAAAGAATATGATATTCAAAATAAGGATTGAAACGCAAGTTTATTGTTGAATATCAACTAAAAGTGAAATCTTTAAGCTATGAACTAAGACAGCAATGATATTGTTTGGGAATATTGGAGAATCTTCATAATTTCATTTAATTCTTTCAATATTTTAGTTTTAATCACCCCAAAGGTTATAATTTGGAAAAACATCAGTACATAATTACAAATCTACTTGCTTTGTTATTTTTACTAGTATTTCTGAAGATTACCGGGATTATTCATATTCAAAATATTGAATTGCTTGGTTATGTCTTTATTTTCTTTGGCCTGAGTTATGCATTTAATTCTTTCGGCAATAACAGAAAGGGTCTGCTGTTTACCTCTACGGTTGTTTTTCTCTTTGGGGTTATTCTTTTTATATTCAGTTCTTTTGAAATTCTACAGCCCTCTCATCTGGTTTTGCCTGCCATACTTATGATTATTGGAATCGGATTTCTTATGGTATGGCTTGATGGGGAAATGAAAAATCAGGTTCTCATCCTTTCAATGATATTTATTTTTTTGGGCATAATACTTACCATCATGAAGGGGAGTATTACATTCAGGTCTTTTATTATGTCATTTGCGGACATGACAACAAAATATTGGCCAGTTCTGCTAATTTCTGCTGGTGTTTTTCTTATTTACAGGAAGAAGGAATAATATAACTACATATTACCAGTAAGATAAACTTTTTTCCCTGGTGTTTTTGAACCGCCGGTTGGCTCTTCGGTAATAAGGAAACTTACATCATATCCATGAGGAAGAGAAGGCATTTTGAAAGAATAATATTCCATTTTTTCCGATGCATGAAAAGTTTCAAGGGGCATAAAGTTACCCGATACGCTTATCCATAATTGAAATGTTTTGTCATCCGGCAATGTAGGCATCTGTGCAAGCTGAATATAACCTTTTCCATTTTCAGGACTGATTATCAACTTTCCGTACCCGCTTGAATTAAGATTTGTACCCTTTAGATTTATTATCTGAACGTTAGGAGACTGAAGCATCTGATCAATTTCCTGACTGCTGCTTAACCGCATTGTTAGTGAACTTATCTGTTTATTAAGTTTTTCAACATCATTTTTATATTCCTTAACATCAGTACTTATTTTCCAATAACCTATCAATAATCCAATTACCACTAAGAAAAATAATAAAAAGACTATCAGCATCATTCCGTAATTAACTTTTGGCTTATCAAAATCTGATTTAGACATTGGTGGATTGGCATCCCTAATAACATTTTCTATGTTATCTTCTTCAACGTGTAATGGTTTTTGGTTTGTAATTTCGTAAAACGGTTTTTTTGTCTGTTGCTCTATTTCAAAATCCGAGTTATCTTCATGTGTATAATTGTCTTCTGGAAGTAAATGCTCCTGATTTTCATTGGACAAAACTTTATCTTCGTTATCTACTTCGTCTTCTGGGTTATAAGTCTTATAAAGTTGACTCATATCCTTTCCCCGATCAATTGTTTTTTCTGGTTTTTTTACAACATCATCTTCATTTATGGATTCAAATAAAGGAAAGTCTTCAAATTCTTTGGATATTTCAAATCTGGGCTTTTCGGGTGTTGTTTCTTTTGTCAGTTCCTGGACTCTGGGGATAGATTTGTTTTTATTCCGCTGCGCTTTTATTTCATCTTTCAGTTTATATAGTTTCCGTGCAACATCATCCTTTAAAAGTGGATCAGGTGTCTCGATGTTTAATATACAGGGAAGGAGAGATACCAGATTCTGATATTCGCCAAGTTCCTGAAAATTAAAGTCACCACCATTTTCAATATATTCCTTTAAATTTTTCCTATCTTCTTTATCTAAACACCCAAGTGAAAATGGGAACAAAAAATCATTAAAGTTTTCCAATTAGACATCCCCTTTTATTAAATTGTCTTTAAGGTTGCCTAATGCAATTTTAATTTTTGATTTAACTGTTGGGACGGGAATTTTTAGCCGTGCTGCTATTTCCTTTTCAGATAATCCTTCATAATATGCAAGGTAGATAACAAACTGCTGAGCATCTGTTAATTTATTTAATGCAATTTCAACGCTATCTTTTAAATTCAAAGCTGTTTTCAAATCAAGCGGATCGATAGAAGGGGAAAGAGCAGGAATGATATTATCATTTTCATAATCATCGTCGTAAGGTTCCAAATCAGATGGGTTTTTACCCCTTCTTAATGTATCTATTGATTTATTACGGGCAAGGCTAACTAGCCAGGAATATACATCATTTGTCTGCAGATCAAAGAAATCAATTTTTCTCCAGATGATGACAAACACATCGCTTAAAACTTCTTTTGCTGTTTCTTCATTTACCACTATTTTTTTTATAAGAGTGTATAATAGTGGCGCATAACGATTATATAGTGCTTCAAGAGCTTTAGAATCATTTCCCGAAACTCTCTGCATTAATTCGCTGTCTGTCGAGGAGGTAATTACGGACATTATTCTCTATTTTTTGGAACTTATTACTGCAAAGGTAAAAGTAAGAGGCGTAAAAAGCAATCTTTTCCGTTTATCGTTTAAGCGTATTTTCTTATCTTTATTTATTAAAATATAAGGTTTGTATGACTTCAGGCGAAATAAGAGAACAGTTTTTAGATTTTTTCAGACAAAAGGAACACAGAATCGTTCCAAGTTCACCCGTAGTTCCTTATGATGATCCCACCTTATTATTTGCAAATGCAGGAATGAACCAGTTTAAAGATGTATTCCTTGGTTCAGGTACCAGAGAATATAAAAGGGCAGCAGATACACAAAAATGTATTCGTGTCAGCGGAAAACATAATGACCTCGAGGAAGTTGGTTACGATACCTATCATCATACTTTTTTTGAAATGCTTGGCAACTGGTCTTTCGGCGATTATTACAAAAAAGAAGCTATTGCTTGGGCATGGGAACTTTTAACAGAAGTGTGGAAACTACCAAAGGAAAGATTATGGGCCACTGTTTATAAAAATGATGATGAGGCCATGGAACTCTGGAAGACTGTAACTGATATTAAACATAGCCATATTCTTAAGTTCGCCGAGAAAGATAATTTCTGGGAAATGGGAGAAACAGGCCCTTGTGGTCCTTGCTCCGAAATCCATGTAAATCTAACTGATGACTATGATAATCCGAAATATGTAAATGCTGGTGTTCCTGAATGTATAGAAATCTGGAATCTGGTATTCATTCAGAATTACAGGGATGAGAAAGGAGATCTTCACGATCTACCGTCTAAACATGTAGATACAGGGATGGGATTTGAACGGGTCTGCGCTGTCCTCCAAAATGCAAAATCAAATTATGATACTGATGTTTTTTCTCCTTTAATTAATGCTATAGCGAAATTATCAGGTTTAAAATATGATGCAAATGAAACCATCATTCCGATGCGTGTAATTGCTGATCATATTAGAACATTAACTTTTGCAATCGGAGATGGAGCAGTTCCAGGTAATGAAGGTAGGGGTTATGTATTAAGGAGAATTTTACGAAGAGCTGCCCGTTACGGAAGAAAACTGAATCTTCATAAACCGTTTCTTTACAAGCTTGTAAAGGTTCTCGATGACACAATGGGGCATGTTTTTCCGGAAATTAGAGAAAAACAAACATATATTGAAAAGATAATTCGTGCAGAAGAAGAAAGTTTCAATGCTACTTTGGACAGGGGGATTGAATTATTCGAAAAAACAGTAAAAGATCTTGAATTCCGGAATATAAAAGTAATTCCTGGTGATGATGTGTTCAAATTGTATGATACATACGGGTTCCCCGTAGACCTTACAAATGTTATGGCTAAAGAGAGAGGACTCTCTATCGATGAAGACAGGTTTGATGTTCTCATGAAAGAACAGAAACAGAAGGGAAGGGATGCGACAAGAGACAAGCTTGCCGTTGTGAATATAAATATCAGCAACCTTGAATCATTTGAAATGCTTAATGAAAATTCAGAGTTCACCGGATATGATGAACTTAAATCAAATTCCAAAATTATTGGTTACAAGAAAGAGGACGGGAAAGATTTAATTATTCTCAATAAAACCCCCTTTTATGTTGAGGCAGGAGGCCAGGTCGATGACCTTGGGGATATTTTAATTGACAGGGAAAAGCTTGCCGTTATTGATGTAACTAAAATTGACAATAAAACTGTTCATATAATAGAGAACGAAAGTGTTTCTTTATTAGTACCGGGAATGGAGCTAATTGCTGAAGTTGATCAAAAAAGACGTTGGGATATTATGCGTAACCACTCTGCTACACACTTTATGCATGCTGCTATGAGGAAAATTTTAGGCACTCATGTTCAGCAAGCCGGATCATTCGTTGGCCCCGATCGTTTACGGTTTGATTTTACTCATTTCGCAAAGCTTTCCGAATCTGAAATTAAAGATATTGAAACCCTTGTAAATGAAAAGTTATTTGAGAATATTCCTCTTTTGCACCACAGGGATATTCCGTTTGAAGATGCAAAAAAAATGGGTGCCCTTATGTTCTTTGGAGATAAATATGGTGATAAAGTAAATGTTGTTCAGTTCGGCAATTTTTCAATGGAATTCTGCGGAGGTACTCATGTCAAGAACTCCTCACAGATAGGATTATTTAAAATAATTAGCGAATCCTCAATAGCTAGCGGCGTAAGAAGAATTGAGGCTGTTACCGGACTTAATGTCGGCGGATATCTTTATCAGCAGCTTAACAATCTTAAAGAGCAGGATGAAAAATATGATAAGCTGGCAGATGAAAAAAAACATCTTGAAAAAGAAATTGCTGCATTAAAGCTTCAGAATAAGCTTGGCGAACTTAACGGAATTGTTTCTTCACCCGTAGAATTAAATGGAATAAAGATATACAAGGGGAAAGTGAACGCAGAAAACATGAGTGAGCTAATGTCTTTAGGCGAGGAGTTAAGGAACAGAGTTAAATCGGGGATAGGAACTCTGATATCCGAGATAGATGGTAAAGCAACAATATTAGCAGTTGTTACAGATGATCTTATAAAAGAGAAAAAACTTAGTGCAGGTAAAATAGTCGGCGAACTTGCTAAAATAGTCGGCGGCGGCGGCGGCGGAAGACCTCATCTTGCAACAGCCGGTGGCAAAGACGTATCCAAATTACCTGATGTACTTACACAAAACGAAGAAGTGATAAAAAAGTTTGTCTAAACAAAGGCTTAAATATATCTGCACCTCATGCGGGTACGAGTCTATTAGGTGGCTCGGCAAATGTCCTGAATGCGACAGTTGGAATTCCTTTACAGAAGAACTTGTAGAAGTTTCCAAACATAAAGCCGGATCCAGGGAAAAACAAAAAACCAGTATCTATAAGATAAATGAAATTAATGCAGCTGAAGAGGACCGTGTCAAAACCGGAATAAGAGAATTTGACCGTGTACTAGGAGGCGGTATTATGCCGGGATCTATAGTTTTGCTGGGCGGCGATCCGGGAATCGGCAAATCAACCCTTGCCATGCAGGCTGCTTCAAATATAAGCTCAAATGTTCTTTATGTAACCGGTGAAGAATCCATAAAGCAGATTAAATTGCGGGCTCTCAGGCTAAAGATTAAATCCGATAATTTTTTTGTTCTTGCTGAATCAAACCTGGACAGCATCCTGAATGCAATTAAAGATTCCAACCCGTCAGTTGTGGTTATTGATTCTATTCAGACAATGCATTCCGAGCAATTTGAAAATTCACCCGGTACTGTTACACAGATCAGAGAATGTACCTCATTATTAATGGAACAGGCAAAAAAAGAACATTTTGCTGTAATTCTAATAGGGCATGTTACAAAGGAAGGGATTCTTGCGGGTCCTAAAGTTCTTGAGCATATAGTTGATACAGTTTTGCAATTTGAAGGAGAAAGCAACCATTCATTTCGGATATTAAGGTCACAGAAGAACCGGTTTGGAAGTACCAATGAGATCGGAATATTTGAAATGCACGAGAATGGATTGGCTGAAGTTAAAAATCCAAGCGAATTATTTTTAAGCGACAGAGAAAGAAATGTTTCCGGGTCAACAATAACTGCGAGCGTTGAAGGAACACGACCTATCCTACTTGAAGTACAGGCATTAGTAACACCATCAAATTTTGGAAATCCGCAGAGAGTAACGACAGGATTTGATTTGAGAAGACTTTCCATTCTTTTAGCTGTACTTGAAAAGAGGGCAAATCTGCGTTTATCTGCGAATAATGTTTTCCTGAATATGGCCGGCGGAGTAAAAATACTTGAACCGGCTGTAGATCTTGCTGTCTGCTGCAGTATAGCTTCGAATCTACTGGATAAGATTGTTAATAATAAAATTGTATTAGTTGGCGAAGTCGGACTCGGAGGTGAAATTCGTAGTGTTGGAAATATTGAGAAGAGAATACAGGAGGCTGAGAAACTAGGATTCAATAAGATATTTATTCCGGCAAATAATATGAAAGGGCTAAAATTAAATTCAGGTATAGCCATTACAGGTGTTAACAATATCACCGAAACACTTCACTTAGTATTTTAAAAGTCATTTAAAAGGGGTCAATGTTGATGGTCAAACTTGGGTTATAGACTCTAATATTGATAATCATAGACCTAATGCTCCCTCGTTTTTATCTGAAACATTCACATAAAACAGTTACCATCTAACAATTATAAACCTGAATTATTGAAAAAAGCCCCGATTTTAATCATTTTTTAACTATTTTTCATCAAAAAAAGCCAAAAACATTTTGTTTTATTAATTATAATTTTTATCTTTCTACACGGTTAATAACCGGAGTGTATTATTGTTTATTTTTTAGAGGTATGTTAGTGAGTACTAAACTTTTTGTGGGAAGTCTTCCCTGGTCAGTTAACGATGATATCTTGAAGAACACCTTTGAGACTCATGGTAAAGTTGTTACTGCAAAAGTCATTACCGATCGTCAGACCGGTCGTTCTCGTGGATTTGGTTTTGTAGAAATGGAAAACGAATCCGAAGCAAGTAATGCTATAAAAGCACTTAATGGAAGCGAACTAAGCGGACGCAGCATTATCGTCAGCGAGGCTAAGCCGAAATAATTTTTTACTGCTTGTAGAATTGAAGCGCTCCTCGGAGCGCTTTTTTTTTATCATTTCGCATAAATAAACCTTCAGGGTCAAAATTATCGTCAATTGCCCCGAAGGTTTTCAATTTCTAAAAATGGGCTGGATTTAATTATCCTTTACGACTCCCTTTACTTCTTTAACCTTTTTATCTGCGGCATCTTTTTTTGCATTAACTTTTTTTGTTACTGTGTTTTTTTTATCGGCAGCATCTTTTTTGATAACTTCTTTTTTAACAGCAACATCTTTCTTTACTGCATCAGTCTTTGCATTTACTTTTTTGGTTGCAACATCTTTTTTGGTAGCCACGTCTTTAACTACTGCATCATTTTTAGCTGTAACAACCTTCTTTGCAACGACTTTTTTGGTGGAGATGTCTTTTTTTACGGCATCATTCTTCGCGTCAACTTTCTTTACAACAGTTTTTTTAACATCCTGAACGGTTGGATCTTTAACCTGGTCCTGTGCGAAAGCTGAGGTTACACCCCAGAATAAAATTGAAAATAACAACGCACTGAATAAAAAGTTTCTTTTCATGATATTATCCTATAATTTATTGATTATATAAAGATTACTCTATAATTTAATGAAAAATCTTTTTTGAGAGAATAGAATTATTTAAAATTTTAGCAAAACCAACATTAATTTTTATTAACATTAAGGGTTTCCATGAAGAAATTTAATCCGCACGAAACAGCCAGACTAATTGAACTTGATGGAATTAAATTAGCTCCATTTTTAAGACGTGCAGCAGCATTTTATATTGATTTAATTGTTGCAGTAGTTTTGTCAGTAGTACTTATTGCGGGATATACATATTTCACAGGTGGATTTAATAGTAACAAAGACCTTAAGTTTGAATTTAATTTTGAAAACTGGTACAGCCTGGTTGCTTTAGTATTATATTTCGGATTAGCAACTTATCTTGGAAACGGGAAGACACTGGGGAAAAAATTTCTTAAGATAAGAGTGGTTTCATTAACTCATTCAAAGATGACCTTCTTTCAGTCGATTGAACGATCTCTTGGATATGGAGCTTCTTTTCTGGAAGGCGGGTTTGGATTTATACAATTTTTTATTAATCCGAACCGACGGACTGTCCATGACCGGATAGCAGAAACAATTGTGGTTGATGAAAGTTGCTGATTATTTTACTTTTGAGTTCCAGAAATCAATATTCAGTATTTAATCCTAGTGTTCAAACCAAACGTATTTCTTCCAATTGAGGTTTTTAGTAGAATTCTGAATAGCCTGAGAAGAATATAAAATTGCACCGTTTCCATTTATAGCTACATTTCCTGATTGTGTTGAAGCTGTAGTAATTACTGAGCCAACAATTGTTCCGCGTAATTTATCAATATTAATATTATTAGCTAATATAATTAGACCTGTAAATGTTCCGCCTAAAAGTTTTAACGTTATAGCACTTGAAGAAGTGTTATTAAAGATCAATATCCCTGATCCGGTTATATCGTTTCCCGAGATACCTGTACTGAGATCAATGTAGGTAACTCCAGACAGTGTTTTTGCAGGAATTGTTGTGCCATAAAAACCTCCAAGTATTCCGCTTTGTGCAATCGATTTAAGTGTTCCATCTGGATAACCGGATGCTGATCCACCCATAACCTGGTCCGCAGTAGCTGGATATCCGCCGATATAAGTTTGATTTTGAAGAACAATATGAGGGTCAGGTGAACTTGAAGGTGCATAATCAATCCCGCTAGCAGTTCCTCCAACCGAAGAAGAACCGCTCGTACTTACCGTACCAGTAGACCAAATACCCACAATACCTGTACCTCCCGGGGAAGAAAGAGTTTGGTCAATATTATGATTTCGTCCATCGATGAGAGCATTTCCGTTGGTAGAAGAAACCGAATTTGTTACAAATGTGCCTTTAATAGACGGCGGCAGCATTTTAGGGATAATCACCATTGAAGTATAGCTAACCTGGTCAGATGTTCCATAATTTGAATACCCGGTAGATTTAACTGCGACCACAGAATCACCTGTCATGGTTGTATCAATTATCCTTATTGCACTTTTCCTCCCATTAGATCTGTTAAAGTTCCGGAGGTAATACGTAATGTAGGGCTATCCTTTAATTGTCTTAATCCAATATTTGCCCCTGACTGCGCAATATTATAAGTCTGTTTATTCTGATAATCTGTGATCATATTTTTGCTAATGTTGTTATTTGTCTTGAAGATTCCGGATAATACGGTTCCAATAGTAATAATCATTCCTAACAATAAAATTAAAATTGACTTTCCTGGCATATATACCTCATCTATTTTGCCATTATTAGAATCATTGCTATTTAAGAAAATGAACTATTAAATGTGATATGTTCAAATGTGTAGATTATTATTATAGAATCGGAGCGTATTTAAATTTTTCTAATCAAGAACAATTATTTCTTTTATAAAATATTCCAATTATTGAACACAAAGCGTATCGTTTGTCACAACTAGATTGGGACTACGGCCCTAGGCCGTCTTAAGGCCGCCTATTCGCATGAACCATACCGGAAAGACTATAAGTAGATACGGCATTTACTATGCAGACTATAGGCCCCAAGGCCTTGGTGACTAGGCGTTTATTCTGCCCTAAGGCCTCAGTTACTATATAATTACACTGCAGTCAGGCCGCAATTGATTATAGATAATTAGTCTAAAAGATGACTGAATTCAAACTGATTCTGAAGGTATTCTCATTCCGATAGTTTAACCTCCAGGTGAATTCTAATTGCATAGGAAAGAGAATATGGCCAATCCCAAATCCTATTTCATAAAATGGGTGTTTAAGTGTTTTCGGTGTATAATTTATTGCCGACAGGTATGTTAAAGTTTCATTCCCAATTTCAGAATAAACAGCATTGAAATATGTATTTAGCTGAATCTCCCAGTCCTTTAATCCCGGTACACCTAGTAATTTAAAAAGTTCATCCCCGAAATTATGCTCAAGAGAAAAGACCGCAACATTTTCTCCTATGACCTCATTAACATTAAGAGTTCTAAATGTAAATTGTTTCGATGTGAGATTAATATTTCCTGGAACAGAATATAAGTTTTGGAAGGGGAGGGTCCCATCATTATATATTCCCTCCAATGTAAAGTTAAAACCAGCAGTTCTGAAGGTTCGAAGCCCACCTGAAATATCAAACTGATACTTCCTGAAATCCAGACCGCTATTCAAAAGATTTTTATTAGAATAAGTAAAATTTCCCGATAATAATATGTATGTATTATCTTTTGTAATCCTCCTTCTTCTGAGACCGTCTTCAATATAGTCTCTGAAATCAAGAGTAAATCCACCGGTAAATGCATTTATTCTCACATCATTAATAGGCGGATTTATCCTATAAGTTCTGCTTTTTGCAAAGAAAGAAAAATCTGATTTATTAACAGCACTGTTATCTGTTTGGTTAATATATCCTCCTTCCAGATTTAGAATTGGAAATATTTCACCTGATAGATGAACATTCATCCCCTTTGTGTAAAAATAATCCCGGTATTCATACTTCGAAAAAAGAGCCAATAATGTTGATGTCAGATCGTTATAATCATCAGAGTTTCCGAATTGTACTGCAGATCTGTTAAAGGCCTCAAAGTTTATTTTGGTAGTCCGGTAATCTCCCATGAGGTACTCTACAGAAATACTCTTCTTAAAATTTTTATCAGAAAAGCCGTACGAAAGATTTAATGAAGAACTTAATCTTTCTTCCAGCGAATTTTCAACAAAGATTCCGAAATCAATTGTATTCCCCTCAACTCTATTGAAATGATACATTCCCAACGGAGCGGAAATTGATAGATTATTCATAAGATCAATCCGGGTAGACAATATTGAAAAGTTATCCCAAAATTTCCTCGGAATTCTTTCTAAACTATCTATCCTCTTATAAGCTGATTGTTCTTCGTATGTATTAGGGATGTTTTGAATTCCGTTCCAGAATGATGAATCCTTTTTATCGGCATCCGGCACAACAGTAATTACAGCTTTATTAAAGAAATTATCGTTAATATCCGGATTAATTTTATAATCATAAAGAATTGTGTTTAATTCAAAACCGATTTTTGCAAGTCCCATTAAATTAGTTCCCAGGGCCAAACGGTAATCAACAGGCATAAATATATTATCTTGGTACGCGGCGAACTGCTGATAAATGTTTATGGTATCAAAAATCCCGCCTGTATTAGCTGAGCGGTTAAGCTTGAGATCAACTTTTATAAGATCAAAAGAACTATCTGTAATGAATACCCTTCCGCTGAATCCCGGATCACTGCTGTTGTCAGGAGTCATATAAATCTGGTACACTATCTTATTATCCATTCTTGTTTGTTTTTCAAGATTGAAGTAATAATAACTCAACGCATTTTCTGATAGAGGCCCAGGCAGATATCTTCCAAAGAAACTGACATTATTTTCATAGAAATTCTGGATGAGTCTTCCCCCCGTAAGCATATTTACCGAAGAAGGAAAATTAGCACTCTGTTTTCTGGCCATTATTATCTCTTTATAATTGTCAGGTTTTTTATAAAACCCCTTGCTTTGATTTTCAAGTATGCCGGTAATTTTTAATGGAATAGTATCATTGATACCAATACCGAGGCCGGCAGAATTATTTTTCGCAGAAATATCCTCCTGAGTTTTTATAATTCCCTTAGTATATGCATCGAACTCGTAGCTTTTCAATTTTCTATTTCTTTCATTCTTTCTAAGTATTGCTTTTCTAATTATCGAGACAGCAGGGTTCTCGCCCGGATGTATTATTATTTCGGAAAGAGTGACTTTTGTTGCTACAAGCTGAAAATTTATATTCTTATAATTCCTATCAACATAGATTGATACAGTGTCAGAGAGATAACCTATAAAGGTGACGGCAAGTTGGTAACTTCCCCGGTTTAATTTAAGTTCGTAGTTTCCATTTTTGTTTGAGGTAGTCCCGGTGGATGTATTTAAAACTCGGATATTTGCAAATGCCAGCGGCTCATCTGAATTTTTATCTGCTACATTTCCCGAAATGGAAAATAATTGTGGAAATGTAGTTGTCGTAAGTATAAATAAGCAAAGGACTAAGGATATTTTTTTCATAAGACCGGTAAATTGTTAACACAAAAATATGAATTGTGTTTTAATAGCAAAAAATCATGTTCTTATGCTGTAAATTTACGTGATAAATGGTACGGGATATTATTTTTTTTCAGACCCGGGAATTGTTATTTTGTCTATATGACTCAAAAAAGAATTGCATTCAATAAACACATAATAATATTTATTCTATTATTAGTCTTTTATTCTCCAGTTAAGGCCGCGGATTCAATTTCTGCTTATGGCATAATTCAAAAATATATTGCTGCTATCGGCGGCAGGGAAAAACTAAGCAGTGTACTGGACCGAAGGACTGAAATGGAGGGGACTGTACAGAAAGTCAAAGTTTCAATGGTTATCTACCAGAAACAACCAGATAAATTCAAACAGGTTATCCATATTGGGGAAGTTGAACAGGTAACACTTTATAAGCAAGATAAAGGATATCTGCAAATTAATGGGAAAGTAACAGAAATAACCGGAGTTGAACTTGCAAAATTAAAAAATGATGCCACTCTTAATCTTCTCGTCAATCTTGATACAAATAATGTGCATCTTGCATATATGGGTATAGATACTGTAAATGGAAAGGCTGCATATAAGATTCTTCTTAAAAGCTCAACATTAAACTGGATCCATTACTATGATACAGAATCATATTTAAAGATCATGGATGAGAAACCAATAAAAGCCGCCCAGGGAACATATCTTCAGGATACATGGTATTCTGATTACAGACCAGTTGACGGAATTTTATTTCCCTTCAAAATCACTCAGAGGCTAGGTAAACAGGAAATGGAGTTTAATGTAACTAATATTAAAATCAATTCCGGCATCACAGATGATGAATTTAAGCTAGAGGATTAAACTGAAACACTATGTGTCTATTGTTAATCGCTAACAAGGTTCATCCGGAATTTAAATTAATTATCGCAGCTAACCGAGATGAGTTTTATAACCGTCAGGCTTCTCCGGCCGATTTCTGGAAAGAATATCCCGATATTCTTGCCGGGAAAGATCTTCAGGCAAAGGGGACATGGCTGGGTATTACGAAAAAAGGAAGGTTTTCGGCTTTAACCAATTACCGGGATCTTAAAAATATTAACCAAGATGCACCTACCCGGGGGATGCTGACAATTGATTTCCTGAAAGGGAATTATTCGCCTTTAGAATATTACAATAAAATTAAAAAGGATTCCGGTTCATTCAACGGATATAATCTGATAGTCGGAACAATCGAGGATCTTTATTATTTCTCAAATATCTCAAATGAATTTCTTGAACTTGGCAATGGGATTTTCGGTTTAAGCAACAGTTTACTGGATACACCCTGGCCAAAGGTAAATCAGATAAAAAAAGTGTTTGGGGAAATAATTTCGAAATCGGGAAGCCGTAATCTGCTTTTAGATGCGCTTGCAGACAACTCACTTTATGATGATGAAGCACTCCCTGACACAGGAATAGGGATTGAACTTGAAAGAGTACTTTCTCCCATTTTTGTAAAAACCCCTATTTATGGGACGCGATGTTCTACCGTGATAATGGTATCCTATGACGACAATGTTGTGTTTTTAGAAAGAACATATACTGACGGAAAATATTCAGATAAGGAATTTAAATTTAAGTTGGATAAATGATACAAAAATATAAACATGTTATTTGGGATTGGAATGGTACTATTTTAAATGATACCATACTAAGTTTAAATATAATAAATGGACTCCTTATCAGCCATAAATTGAATCCATTGACCCTTGAAGATTATCGCATGATATTTAATTTTCCTGTTAAAGGTTATTATGAGAAAGCCGGCTTTAATTTTACTCTGAATTCATTTGAAATTATCGGAAAACAATGGATGGATGAATATGAAAGAAGGAAAGGAGAAGCCAATTTATTTGACGGAGTCAGGGAGGTGTTGGGATTTATAAAATCAGCAGGGGTTGATCAGTCAATTCTTTCGGCTTATTCACATCATACCCTTGTTGAAATTGTTGAATATTATAAACTAGGTGAATATATTAAATATATTACCGGACTTGATCATATATATGCTACAAGTAAACTTGAAATTGGAAAAGATTTGATAAAAAAAATAAAATGTTCTAAAAATGATATCGTACTTGTTGGTGATACAATTCATGATTATGAAGTATCAAAAGGTCTGGGTATAAAATGTATTTTAATTGCTAACGGGCATCAGAGCAGAGAGCGATTGTTTGAATGCAATGTTCCAATCCTAAACGACATAAGGGAACTTATTGACTAATCGCAGAATATTTTAAATCTCCGACAATTTAATTTTTGAGACAACTTCATAAATTAATGCAGCCGTCATCCCCCAGATTGTCCCTTCTCTTGTGCGCCAGGCAATCACCTTATGTTTTCCGCCACCCCAGGGTTTAAGGTATCTTTCAGGTAGTTCAAGCTCTTTTGCCGGGAAAAGATCAATCCTTTCTCCATTTTCAGTCATATAGTAGGGGTGCACTTCCATTTTAAGGAAATAAGTTTCCGGAGGTGTATCATAGAAAAAAGAAAGAGGGATAAGAAATATCTTTTCAACCTCTGCCTTATCAAAGGTAATTTCGTCTAAATTATTTATTCTTAATTCGGCAATAAAAGGGTCAACAGTAACACCCATGCTGCCGACAAGAATATCGACAGTGCCGATTATTGAAATATCTTCTTTTTTAATCCCAAGTTCCTCAATGGTTTCTCTTATTGCGGTATCCAGGAAAGATAGATCAGATTCATGCTCATGTTCACCTCCCGGAAAACAAATTTCGCTTCCCTGTCTTATTTTTGCATTCCTCTTTTCAAAAAGGAAAAAATATTCATCATTTTGTTTTACAAGCGGGATAAGTACGGCAGAATTAAAATATTCATTCTTCCTCAGGATACCGGGAATTTCCGGAAGAACTTTCTTTAATTTATTTAAATCTAATTTTTTCATAAATATTATGATTGTTGTTATTAATATAACAAACCTAATTCAATAAAATATACAACAAACATTCATGAAAGAAGAAATACAATTACCCATATTTAAAGTAATATTTTTTATATTTTCAGTTCGTAAATAATAAATTATCGGAAATAATGATGACTTTTGATGAAGGAAAGCGCCCAGAAATAGAATATCCATGTGAATGGGCTTATAAAATAATCGGAACGAACATTGAAAAGATACTTGAAGCAATTGAAATCGCTGTCAGCGATATGAAATATAATATTACTCCTTCCAATATCAGCAAGAAAGGAAAATATTTCAGTCTTAATCTTTTGGTTACAGTTCCGAACGAAACCATTCGTGACATCATATATCAAAAGTTAAACAGCAGTGATTCCATTAAAATAGTAATATAAAAAAGCCAAGGAATTATTATCTTTAGTGAACAATAACTAACGAATAAAATGAATATAGTAATAGACGAAAACATAATATTTGCAAAAGAAGCATTCTCCAGGTTAGGGGATGTTAAGTTATACAACGGGAGGGATATAACTAATTCAGTTTTGAAGGACACTGATGTTCTGTTGGTAAGATCAATTACGAATGTGAATGCTGATCTTCTACATGGAACGAAGGTGAAGTTTGTTGGAACCGCGACAATTGGCACTGACCATATTGATATAGAATATTTGAATTCGAAAAATATTTTCTTTTCTGACGCAAAGGGATGTAATTCTGATGCTGTTGCTGAATATGTGTATACTGCTTTGTTTAATATTGCCCATGACAAAGGATTTCAATTAAAGGGGAAAAGTATTGGTGTCGTAGGGGTCGGCAATATAGGGAGCAGGATCGTAAGATATGCAAAAGTGCTGGGAATGGAAGCGCTGCAAAATGATCCTCCTTTAAAAAGGAAAACCGGAGATAACCATTTCCTTGAACTGAATAAACTTATGAATGCTGATATTCTAACATTTCATGTACCACTGAATCTGGATGGAGATGACAGCACATACCATCTTTTCGATTATAATAAATTAAACGCCCTAAAGGATGGGGCAATTATAATAAATGCCTCTCGAGGTCCTGTTGTTGAAAATAACGCCTTGAATAGTTTGATTGAAAAGAAAAAATTAACAGCTGTTCTCGATGTATGGGAGGAAGAACCGGATATTAATGCAGAACTCCTTAAGAAAATAAAATACGGTACACCTCATATTGCCGGCTATTCGTTTGAAGGAAAAATAAACGGTACTGTAATATTGTATAATGCTCTATGCGGGTTTTTGAATAAAGAGAACTCATGGGTACCAGTTATTCCTGCAGCTGAAAATCCCGGTATAAATTTATCAGGGAATTCGGATACCGGCGCTGCTTTATTTAAAGCAGCGGAACATATATACAGTATCTCAAAAGATGATAAAACATTACGTGGAATTTTAAGCGCAGATAATGGGGGGAAATATTTCGATACGCTCAGGAAAAAATATAATCTTCGAAGAGAATTCAATAACTTTAATGTGGAAATTGCGCCTCATGATAAAGTACTGGAAGAGATATTCAAAAGTTTCCGGTTCAAAGTCGGCTCTAATTCGTTGATTTAAACTCAACAGGAATTATCATTCTGACTTTTACAGGGATTCCTTTTACGAGTCCGGGTTTAAATTTAGAGTACAGGACGGTTATTTTAGCTGACTCACCGCAGTTGTAACCAATGTCCTCCAGAATTTTATCATCAACCACATCTCCGAATTGGTCAATTACAGCTTCTATCTTAACAATTCCTGAAACTTTGTTTACCTTAGCTTCACCGGGCATAAATACTCTTTTTGCTATTCCGTCGAGTCCCCCTTTTGGTTCAGGCATTACATCAGGTTTGGAATAAATTGAATCAGGAAAAATTCTGTTGTCAGGTACAGGAGGAGAAAGGTTTGTTTTTACAGAATCAGATGCGTTTATTGCAACATTAATTGAAGTATCAATCGGAGACTTGTATGCAACAGAATCTGACTTGGCAATTTCTTCTAAGGGAGGGGTATTCTCAAATATTCGTTTTCCCTGTTCATATGAAATATCATTAATAAATGAACCGTCTTCTCTGAAAAAAGAGACCGGGCCTTCTTTTTTCCCATTAGATATAGTATATGATAATTTAAGTTTTCCGTTTTCATAAAATTCCTTTACCAATCCGTCAACTTTCCCATTTACATAAATTAGAATTCTTTTCGCGTTTCCATTTTCAAAATAAAACTTTGCTTCACCATTTCTTATATTATTAGAATAATTTATTTCAGATTCAACTTTGCCGTTTTTATATAATGTTTTGATCAACCCCTGCTGTGGAAAAACTACCGAAGTACAAAAAAGCGCTAACATTAAAAACCATCTAATCATATTATTCTATTCCTCGGATATCTTTTTATTCATTTAATCCTTCATTATCAATGGAAGCAGAACAGACGTTAATAAAGCCAGAAGACCGATTCCATATATAATTAATCCGATTTCCTGGTCATATTCAAGCATATTTATTTCATTTAGAAGGTAATGCCAGTCGTGATAGACATGGTTCCCGCCAAGCAGGGGAAGTTCCTGAGCTCTAGCATCCGAAGCGTATACACTAATATTAATAAAATTTTGTCCCAGCCATAATAATGAAAACTGTACTCCTGTCCGGTAGTATGTTTTGAGAAAATAAAAAGCAATGATTGATGGAAGTATGATCTGCATTAATCCACCTCCCATTGTATATATATATCTACCAAAGAGGGCGAAAAATATATGTCCGGCTTCATGAATAACCAGGTCTGCATTATCAATCATGCCATAATGCTTCCAGGTAAGTGCAAAATAAATCGCGAGTGGAAGAATAATTATAGAAGGAATCCATCTAATAAATGAGTGATAACGCGATACCGGAACCGCATCAAGAACTGCATTATCTTCATCAAAATTTTCTTCCGAAAGAAAAGGGTTAATATCCATAACTATATTAAAATTTATTGATACAATTTAATTAATAATATAACAGGGTGAAATATAAAAGATAAGGTGTTACCCATTCCGGTTTTATTTCCTAACAGGCATGGCAAGCACAGGAATTTGTACTCCATGTCTAACTCCCTCAATCGTAGAACCATATATAATATCACTGATAAATTTGTGCCCATGGCTTCCGGCAATAATAAGTTCAAGGTTTTCTTTCTTTGCAATACGAATTATTTCTTCTTTGGGTTCACCGCCGCTAACGACAATCTGGGATGGAATTCCTTCTTCTTTTAATTTTTGAGCAAATGATCTAAGATATTCATTCATTTCAATAGCATCTTTATCAGCGACTAATTCACCCATAAATCTGCCTGTTACCGATTGAACAATATTTATAAGATAAACCTCTGCTTTCATAGCCAAAATAAGATTGATGGAGCCATTATAAATCTGTTCATCTTTCTCTCTTTTTCCTTCAAGCGCCATACCAATTTTCTTATATCCTGCCTGATGTTTAACAGTTCTATGAGCGAGTCCTATGGTTGCTTTATGCACTATAGTAGAAATTTTTTCTTTGTTGACGAGGGGCTCGACTAAAATCCACATTAGTAATGGGAAGAGGACAGCAGAAATAGGTAAAAGAAGGAATTTGACAAGTATTCCCTGGGTGTTGTTTAATGGAAGGCTTTCGCGAGTAATATCGTATATATATTTAAAATTAAGCAATGTAATAAAAGAAGTAGCACTCCATGCAAGTATAATAACCCACATTTTAGAAGCAAATTCTCCCATTCTCCTTCTGTTTGATGTAAAATGGAGTAGCGGAATTAAAGCAAATGGGAGCTGCAGCGATAAAATAACCTGGGACAAAATCAAAAGCGAATCAACTGAATTATCGCCTGATACCTTGATTACGATAGCGGCAGGAACAATTGCTATAACACGAGTAATTAACCGTCTTAACCATGGGCGCATTTTTAATCCGACAAATCCTTCCATTACAATTTGCCCGGCAAAAGTTCCGGTGATAGTGGAAGACTGTCCAGCAGCAAGTAAAGCTATTCCGAAAATAATAGGTGCGACAGTAGAGCCAAGGAGGGGTCTTAGAAGAGCGTGAGCATCAATAATAGATGCAACATTATTGTATCCAAACTTAAAAAAGACAGCGGCAGCAACAATGAGAATTGCTGCATTCACAAAAAATGCTGCATTTAATGCGACAATTGAATCAATAAGATTAAATTTATTTGCTTCGCGTAGTCCTGATGATGTTCTTTCCACATTTCTTGATTGTACAAGTGCAGAATGAAGATAAAGATTATGGGGCATAACAGTTGCCCCGATTATACCGAGGGTGATAAAAAGTTCTTCGGGTTTTAATGCAGTCGGCATAAGCCCCCGAGCGGCCTGGTAAAAATCCGGGTGGGAAAAGAATACTTCAACAGCGAAGCATGTACCGATAGTTGCAACAAGTGCAAGAATAAAAGCTTCCATTTTCCGTATGCCGAATGACATTAGCATCATGAGAATCAGAACATCGAAAGTAGTAATGATTACTCCCCAGAACAGCGGTATTTTAAACAAAATATAAAGTCCGATTGCAGAGCCCAGGACCTCTGCCAGATCGCACGCGGCAATAGCACCTTCGCATACAATCCATAATATATAACTGATGGTTTTTGAATAGTGATCTCTGCAAGCCTGAGCGAGATCTCTTCCGTAAACGATTCCCAACCTTGCAGACAACGACTGAAATAGAATAGCCATAAGATTGGCAGCCAGGATGACCCAAATAAGTTTATAGCCGAATCTTGCGCCTCCTGCAAGATCAGTTGCCCAATTGCCGGGATCCATATAGCCGACGGACACCATAAATGCAGGGCCAGAAAAGGTAAGAAGTCTTTTCCAAAAATTTGAATAAGGCTTTACAAGTACTGTAGCATTTATTTCAGCAAGTGACCTTGTCATGTTACGCCCCTTTAATTTTTTTGGATTCTACAAAAATATTTTCTGCAAGTTTTTGGCTGATACTCCAGAGTTTACCCTTAATCATTATCAGAAGAGAATTATCAAACCCTCTTTTTTCTTTAACCTGAATTAATTCATTGAGTCCGATTCCAAGTCCGGAAATATAAGCAAGGAAATGTTCATCAAAATCATTTACACGAATTACGGTACCCGATTCTCCCTCTTTAAGGTCAGAAAGAGGAAGATGTTTCTTAACTTTTGGAAGTTTACCATCTTTAGAGGGGATGGGGTCACCATGCGGATCAAACTCCGGGAAGCCAAGGATTTTTTCTAGACGATCAACCAGATCATCAGAGCTGGAATGTTCAAGCCGGTGAGCTTCGTCGTGCACCTTGTCCCACGGCAATCCGATAATTTTCATAAGGAAAACCTCCCAGATCCTGTGCCGGCGTACCATATTTCTGGCATAGTCACCTCCTCTGATTGTCAATCTGATACCTTTGTATTTTTCATAAAGGATAAATTTATCTTTTGCTAATTTTTTTATCATATCAGTTACTGCGGCCTGAGATATCTGCAGTTTTTCAGCAATTACATTTGGTTTAATTTCACCTGCCGCATCCTGAAATTTATAAATTATACTTAGGTAATCTTCTTTGGATATGTTATTCATATTAAGTACGTTTTTGTTTTTAATTTAAGCATACTTAAAATAAATATCAAATCCAGCTTAAGAAAATTTGTGACTCGTCACTGATAGTTTATAACGTATTTTTAATTAGATTTATATGTTTTATTTAGTGAAGTGAGAAAATGAACAGACTAAAACCAAAATATTTTGCCGGAGTAGACCTAAAAGTTATTTTATCGTTTGCCGCAATAGTATTGGGCTTAACGGGGTTTTTTATAATAGCTGGAATTGTAATGAGAGGATCAACAGATAATATGGATTTGAAGATTCTCCGTGCCCTGAGGGATCCGTTAAACCCGTATAAACCGATAGGGCCCGAATGGCTGTTTGAAGGAATGAGAGACATTACCTCACTCGGGGGGGCCACGGTAGTTTTAGTAATAACATTAATTGCTGCCGGCTATTTTCTGGTTCAGAAAGAGTATACATTGCTGGCTCTGATACTTGTTGTAACAATTGGGGGTGCAGTTCTTGATATACAATTAAAAGAATTTTTTGGACGTGTAAGACCTTCTATAATTCCTCGTCTTGTCGAAGTCAAATCGTACGGTTTTCCAAGCGGACATTCGATGATGTCAACAATCGTTTATTTTTCACTTGCATCATTGATGATCCGGGTCCAGGGGCATATCCATTATAAAATCTATGTTTTAACGGTTGCATTTTTGCTCACATTTATAATCGGTATAAGCAGGGTTTACCTGGGAGTGCATTATCCAACGGATGTAATTGCCGGATGGTTTATGGGACTAGCATGGGCATCTTTTTGCTGGTATATAGCATGGCATTATTACCGAAGAAAATCAGAAAAATCCGGTTTGCTGGATAAGTAATTAAATGGATGATAAAAAAAGATTTCTTTCAAGCCTGATACTCCCAGCCGTGTTTATAATCCTTATATGGCTTATTAAAATCAGCGAAGTAGTTTTCAACTTGGATTTTACAAGACTGGGTGTTTTTCCCGGATCTGTTAATGGGATTCCCGGGATTTTATTTGGTCCGATGATTCATGCAAATTTTAATCATCTTTTGTCAAACAGTCTTCCGGTTCTACTTTTGGGTACAGGGATAATCTATTTCTACAAGGAATCTTCCTATAAAGTTATTGCGATTATTTATTTTGGCTCTGGTATTCTAGACTGGTTTTTTGCCAGGAAAGCATATCATATTGGAGCCAGCGGACTGATCTATGGATTTGCTGCATTTTTGTTTTTCAGTGGTATAATAAGGCGTGATACAAGGGCAATTGCGTTAGCTTTAATAGTAACATTTTTATACGGAAGTATTATTTGGGGCATTCTTCCTTTAGACAGCAGTGTTTCGTGGGAATCACATCTTTTTGGTTCTCTTATGGGAATATTAAGTGCATTCATTTATAAAGGGTATGATCCTCCCATAAAATATGACTGGGAGAATGAGGAAAACCCTGAAGATGAAGAAAAAGAAGAGAATAGTTAATATAAAAAATATATTGATTCTTCAAATATAAGGCCATATTTTCAAGTATTATTACATTTATTAATGGTATAATGCTAAAATTGTTTGGAATAGTTCCGTTTTTATTATTTGCGACATTTTTTAATTTTGCACAAAAGGGAGATTATAATTTTGAACATATTTCCCTTATTGACGGTTTATCACAAAGTACTGTAACCACAATATACCAGGATAGAGATGGATTTCTATGGTTAGGTACAGGTAACGGTCTTAATAAATACGACGGCTATAATTTTACAGTATATAAACATAACCCATCTGACCAGAATTCACTATCAAACGATTATATAAATGTTATTTATGGTGATTCAAAAGGTAATTTATGGATAGGCACAGAAGGGGGGCTAAATAAATATAACAGTACTTCCGGAAAATTCACACGATACCTCTCATCCAAAAAAGATTTAAATTCAATCAGTCATAACAGCATAATGACTATTAACGAAGATGGGTCAGGCAATTTATGGATTGGAACTTATGGCGGCGGGTTGAATATTTTTAATTATGGCGCGGGTAATTTTTCGAGGATTGAAAATAAGGGACTGGAAAAGATTTCAAAATATATCTGGTTATCCTGTTTAGACAAAAACAATAATCTTTGGCTTGGAACTGCTGAAGGTTTATTAAAATACAACACTAAAACAAGGGAAAAGTCTATTTTCAAATTACCTGTTTTACAGGGAGGTAATAATCTTATATCAACTATCTCCCTTGCAGGGGAAAATATTCTATTGGCAGGGACAGAAGCGGGAAATATATATCAATTTGATATATCAATAGGACAATTCACTAACTTCAATAAAAGTAAGAATATCCAGGAATTCTCACACGGAAAAAGAATAAACCGGATTTATTTCGATTCAAAAAAGAACATTTGGATTTGTATAATGGATGAGGGGATCATTCAATTAAATAATTCAAATAGCGCTTTTACACGGATAAAAAACGATCAGTTTAATCCAGGCAGTATAAGCGATAATGATATTATTTCAGTATTTGAGGATAGGTCAGGTATATTATGGTTTGGTTCAGGGACAAGCGGAATAAATAAATACACGGGCGGGAGTGTGAAATTTAGCAGTTATAAATTTAATCCAGGGAAAAAATGGGGATTAAACAGTAAATATGTATATGCGCTTTGTGAAGGACATAACGGAAAGTTATGGGTTGGTACAACTTCCGGAATTAGTGTGATGGACAGAAAATCGGGATACATTAAATATATAAGAGAGCAAAAAAACGGAAATGGGTTAACAAATAATTTTATTGTCTGCATATACGAAGACAACAAAAATAACATTTGGGTCGGTACAAGGAAGGGTCTGAATAAATTTGATAGAGATGGTAAATTTATTAAAGCATATTTTAATAATCCTCAGAATACGAATTCCCTGGGAAGCAATGTAATAACAAGCATTATGCAGGATGAAAACGGATATCTTTGGATCGGCACCAATTTGAATGTTATTTCCAGATTTAATTCAGAGAAGGAAGAGTTTGTTAATTTTTCCCCCGATCCGGCTGTCACAAGAACTTATATTATTTATGAAGGTATAGATGGATACCTTTGGTTGGGGACAACAAGCGGGTTATATAAATTTGATAGAAATTCAGGTGTATCAATTAAATATGCGGCAGATGAAAACGACAGAAATGCCCTGAACAATGATTTTATATTTTCTTTATATGATGACGGTTCAGGCAATTTGTGGATAGGAACATACGGCGGGGGTCTAAATAAATTAAATATAAAAACAGGGAAAGCAGAACATTTTTCTGAAAGTGAAGGCCTGCCCAATAATGTAGTATATAGTGTTCTGCCTGATAATGAAGGATATCTTTGGCTTAGTACAAACAAGGGACTGAGTAAATTTAATACACTTACACATTCTGTCAGAAACTATGATATTTCCGACGGGCTGCAGGGATACGAGTTTAATTCAGGAGCATATTTCAAAAGCCAAAAAGGAGAAATGTTTTTCGGAGGGCTTAATGGTATAAATTATTTCTATCCAGTGGATATAAAAGATAATCCATCAATTCCTTCAGTGGTAATAACTTCAATAAAAATTTTTGACAAATCAATTACCTCCGATCGTAATGAAATAAAATTACCATATAACCATAATTTTATTTCCTTTGATTTTGTTGCACTTGATTATACTAATCCCAGGAATAATAAGTACAAATACATCCTTGAGGGGTTTGACAAGTCGTGGATTAATGCAGGTACCAGAAGATTCGCAAATTATACAAATCTTGAACCAGGAGAATATAAATTTCGAGTAATTGGTTCAAATAATGACGAAGTATGGAATAGAAAAGGGACTACAATAAGTTTTATTATCTATCCTCCATTCTGGAGAACATGGTGGTTTTATATTTTAATTCTGTTTTTAGGAGTTATTGTAATAATATCTATACATAAATACAGAGTGAAAATTAAGATTGCAGCTCTACTTCAATTAGAGAATATAAGAAAAAGAATTGCAGACGATTTTCATGATGAACTTGGTCATAAGTTGACAAAGATCTCATTATATTCAGAGTTAATGAAAAAGGATTTAGAGGGTAAACTTAACGGAACAGAAGATTATCTCTACAAAATAAATGAAACTGCAAACACACTATATGATGACACTAAAGATTTTATCTGGTCAATTGACCCAGGGAAAGATTCATTATATGATTTAGGAGTTTATCTGAAAGATTTCGGAGATGATTTTTTTGATAAGACAGGAGTGGCTTTTCGTGTAGAAGAGATATCTCCAGATCTTGAGAAAATTGTGCTTCCAATGATATGGAAGAGGCAGTTAATACTAATATTCAAGGAAGCTATGAACAACATATTAAAGCATTCCCGCTGTTCAACAGTAAAACTTGAAGTCAAAAGTTCTGACACAGAAATTGAAATAATATTAACAGATGATGGTGCAGGAATGCAGAGTCCGGTTACATCCAAGGGACGGGGGATAGGAAATATGAAAGGCAGGGCTGAAAAGATTGAAGGTGATTTAATAATCGAATCACATGGAAGAGGAACAATAATAAGGTTTACAGGATCAATAGTTAAAATGAGCAGATATTATGAAAGCAAATGATTCACAAATGATTTATGTCTCACTAGTTGAAGATGATGAGGAGATAAGGGAAAGTATCCCGATCTTAATAAACAATAGGGAGGGGTTTAAATGCATTAGCAAATTTGCTGATTGTGAATCTGCACTGAAAGACCTCCCAAAGAATCCTCCTGATGTAGTGTTGATGGATATATCTCTTCCGGGGATGAACGGAATAGAAGGAGTAAAAAGATTAAGAGAGAAACTGCCAGAAGTAGATGTTATCATGCTGACAGTTCACAAAGATGATGAATTAATTTTTGAATCATTATGTGCAGGTGCGTGCGGATATCTAATGAAGAACACTTCTCCCGAAAAGCTTCTTGATTCTATCAAAGATGTTTATGAAGGAGGGGCTCCGATGAGTACAAACATTGCAAGAAGAATTGTCACATCTTTTAGAGCGACACCAAGCGAAGAATTAACTTACAGGGAGAGAGATGTTCTTACGCAGCTGTGCAAGGGGCAAAGTTATAAATTGATTGCCGAAACATTATTTATAAGCGAAGAAACGATACATTTCCATATAAAAAACATTTATAAAAAACTTCAGGTACATTCCAAATCAGAGGCGGTTGCCAAAGCATTGAAGCAGAGATTGGTTTAACATACACTATTATTGCTTATATAAAACATTGATCACGATTATGTAATCCCCCCATTTCGGGTAGTTACTTATACGCATTTTATTCAATAAATACATATAAGAATTTTACTGCTCATCCTATTCGTTTCCTTAACGTGGAGAAGAGATAATAACGAATAAGGAAACGGGGATGGGCTTTTATAGTTTGCATTTCAGAAAATCCGGGACCTGTAAGTCAAATAACAAAAGGAGTATTATGAAAAAAATATTAGTACTATTATTTCTTTCTTTGATTTTTTTTAATGGTTTTAGCAATATTATAAGGGTTCCGGCGGATTTTACTAAAATTCAATTTGCAATTAATGCAGCATCAAACGGGGACACTATTATTGTATCTCCAGGGACCTATTATGAAAACATTAAATTCAACGGGAAGAAGATAACTGTAGCGAGTTTGTTTCTGATAAGCGGAGATTATTCGGTCATCACGAATACTGTAATCAATGGAAGTTTACCGATTGACCCGGATACATGCAGTTGTGTTCTTTTTGTTAATGGTGAAGATACCAATTCTGTAATTGAAGGATTTACAATTACAGGCGGTACCGGGACAAAATGGCCAGATGAGCATGGAGCGGGGACATTTGTTGAAGGGGGCGGAATATTCTCAGCATTAGCCTCACCCACAATAAAGAATAACATTATTATTAATAATGAAGCTATAAGAAGGCCATCAGGAGTTGCTGGTGGGGGCGGAGGCGCAATGAGATGCGGGGATGGAGCGCCAAGGATAATAAACAATGTTATTATTAATAATCGCGGGATGTATGGCGGAGGAATAACTTTAAACTATTGCGGCGGTGCGATAATAAAAAATAATATAATTGCTCAGAACATGGTTTACCAGGCAGTAGTGAATACTTCAACTTACGGCGGCGGCGGAGTGTGGATAAACGAGCACCTGCTGAATAATACAGTATCGAATATTGTCGAAAATAACAGCATCATTGGAAATTTATCCTATGGATCAGGGCCAACAGGATACGCTGGAATGGGTGGCGGTATATTTGCGGGAACCACATATTTGCTATTCAATAATAATATTATTTGGAATAATAGTCAGTCAAAGGGACATCAGACAGATATTTCCGGATCTTCTACTTACGCAACGTATAATGATATTGAAGACGGCAGAACTGGCACTGGAAATATTTCACTCAATCCGATATTTGCTGACAGCAGCTTTTATCTTTTAACCGGTTCTCCCTGCATAGATGCCGGTAATCCATCCGATTCATATTATGATCCACCTCAGGATTTAATGCCTTCAAATGCACAATTCCCTTCAATGGGTGGATTACTGAATGATATAGGGGCATACGGCGGGCCAGGGAGATCATATTTGCCTAACTTTGCTATTACCCAATTATTTTCGACCACATCAGCGGTGAATTTTGGAAGCGTAATTACCGGGAATTCTAAAACAATTTATTTCAAACTGATTAATATGGGGGGGATACCTCTCCAGGTAGATAGTATTAAGTTTTTTGCAAACCAGAATTCAGAATTATTGTGTATTACATCTTTACCATTAATAATAAAACCGGGAAATAATGATACGCTGGGGATTAATTGGACTCCTATACTACCAAGGGTAATGAATGATAGTATTTATATATACAGCAACTCGGTAACAGTGCCATTCAAAATAATATTAAGCGGAAATTCCAACCCAACCGGTATTAGTGATAATCCTTCAGAACCCGGTTCTTTTAAATTAGAACAGAATTATCCAAATCCGTTTAACCCCTCTACAATGATAAAGTTTTCAATTGCTGAAAGAGGAAGAGTTTCCCTAAAAATTTTTAATGTTCTCGGAAGATTAGTATCGGTATTAACGGACAGGGATTATGAGAAAGGGAATTACGGACTATCGTTTAACGGGAGCAAATTTTCTACAGGAGTATATATATATGAACTTAAAGAGGGAAGCTTCAGGGAAGTCAAGAAATTAACATTGATGAAATAATGAAAATTATAAAAATGCAAAATAAATAATAGGCAATATCAACCATCTATTTCTATAGGTTCAGATTTTTTCTTGTTTTGCTCGATTGTCCTCAATAATTTTGAGAAAAATGCTGCTTTGGCTTTATTTGTATAACATCTGTTATGTCTGAATCTATTAACCAAATGATCAACAGTAATTACGCCCTGATTTTTATGCTGCGATCTTCGAAGAATGTAGTCGTTCATTATTCGCAACTGTTCTGATTGAGATTTACGTGTTAAATTAATTTTTGCCATTCTTTCTCTCCTTGGATTTAAAATGGTGATGCCAAAAATAAACTACACTAATATTGGGATGCTATCAGCTAGTGTCAATAACACATTTAGGTCATTTAAATCATACAAAGCCTAAACCATAAAGTTAAAAATCAATCAATAAAACTAACTTTCCCAAGGCTACAGAATTTTTTCTAAAATAACAGCAGTTCCATAGGCTAGTACTTCGGTTGCTCCCTGTGCAATTTCGTTGGCATCATACCTGAAACCAATAATGGCATTAGCGCCAATTTCATCAGCATGCCTTGTCATAATTTCAAACGAATCAAGGCGAGTCTTTTCGCAAAGTTCTGTCCATATTGTAATATTTCCGCCAACAATAGTTTGGAACGCAGCGCCAATGGTTCCTGCTAAAGAGCGTGATCTTACAACTATCCCACGGACTATGCCGAGATTTTTTATGATTTTATAACCGTCGATTGTAAATGCAGTAGTTATAAGTTTATGGTCCATAGTGCCTCTGCTAAAATTGAAGTTAAAAATATAAGGTTAAATGTAAAAAGTTGAAGGTTAAAAGTAAAATAATAAGGAAACCGAACTGCCATCCGAAAAAGGATAATAAAGATTATCAGGTTACTCAACATCACATTGGAGTTCGGCAATTCCGGTAATAGATGCCGAAATCTTATCACCGTGGATGACCTTACCTACCCCTGCCGGAGTTCCTGTAAAAATAAGGTCTCCATGTTCAAGTTTCATAACAGTGGAAATATACTGAACTAATTTTACCGGATAAAATATCATTGTTCCCAGTTTTGCACTTTGTCTTAAATTTCCATTAACAGAAAGGGAAATAGTTTCTTTTAATGTTAATTTATTGAGTTTTCTGGAAACGAAAGAAGAAAGGACAGTGGAAGTATCGAAACATTTAGCTATAGTCCATGGATGACCATTTTTCTTTAGTTCATTTTGGACATCTCTAAGAGTCATATCAAGGCCGACCCCATAAGCAGTAATAGCCTCGTCGGCCTGAATGCCGTCAGCATTTTTTATGTCTTTACCTATAACGAGAACGAGTTCCACTTCATGGTGCATATCATTAGTAAAGGAAGGGATTTGTATTTTGTCCCCAGAGTAAATAACTGATGAGGCGGGTTTAAGGAATAAAATAGGTTTATCGGGGATCTGGTTTCCCAGTTCAGAAGCGTGGTCAGCATAGTTACGTCCAACGCAGACGATTTTTCCGATCGTTAAATCTTCCTTGATATCCTGAATGTGAATTGTTTTCATGTTTTTTGTTTCTTTTTAGTTGCAGCAGGAAAAAGAATATTATTTAGTATCAAACGGTATCCCGGTGAATTTTTATACAAAGATAATTCAGTAGGAGGGTTACCAACAGCATGCTGATAATCTTCGGGATCGTGACCTCCATAGAATGTAAAAGTTCCTCTTCCAAAATTACCATGAATATATTTTACCTGGTCCAGGCCGGGTCTTTCTGCCAGGATTGTGATAGTAGGCTTAATCTGGTCTTTATGGAACATAGTAGTTTGCCCCATAAATCCCTTAATCACATTAACATGATCCTGGGTCAGCATTGTAGGGACCGGGTCATATTTTGCAGAGAATTCAAACAAGGTGAAGTAGTCATTTTCCTGGCTGCCGATTTCAGCAGGTTGAACATCAATGCTGCTATACTCATATATATAAGGATTCATTTCAAGTTTGAAATTGGTAAAAGCAAGAGTATTATCAAAATCGAGTTTTTTCTGAGCATCAGGGTCAGCAGCATCGCCGTCATACATAGGAGCGCAAATATCGGTATTATGGGCTGCAAGAGCGATGTCATAAGAGTCAGTAGCTGAGCACATTGCAAACAGGAACCCTCCGGCGCCTACAAATTTTTTAATATCCTCGGCAACATCCCTCATCATGATAGAGACTTTTTTATAGCCATTTTTCTTTGCATCATTTTCATAAGTCATCTGCCCGTCGATATACCACTGGGCATTGCTGAAACTCGCATAAAATTTTCCATACTGACCAGTAAAATCTTCATGGTGAAGATGAAGCCAGTCATATTTAGAAAGGTCACCTTTCAGGACTTCATCGTTCCAAATTTTATCATAAGGTACTTTTGCATAATCAAGAGCGAGAGTGACGGCGTCATCCCATGGATTAAAATTAGGAGGGACATAGACGGCGATTTTGGGGGCTTTTTCAAGACGCTCAACATCCATATTGTTATCGTCTCTCTGGACGGTGGAGTAGATTTCAGCGGCCTGGGAAGTAGAGATAATATCGAAGGCAACTCCTTCAACACGACACTCATTTGCGACCTGGTCATTATAGTCAATCATAAATGAGCCGCCTCTGTAATTAAGCAGCCAATCAGCTTTTAAACCCTTTCTTAGTGCGTTAAATGTAATTCCGTAGGCTCTGAGGTGGTCGGTCTGTTTCAAGTCCATATAAATAAAGATTTTATTCTGGGAGAAAAGCTCAACAGAAATTAAAAATACAAGTATTAATAAAGTTTTTAACATAATGTCTAATTCGATAATCTAAAACTTAAGTACAAAAGTCAAAACCTCCGGAGTTCATGAAAACCCCGGAGGTAAATAGGATAATCTCAGCGGTTAACCTCAAAAAACTAAAATTAAGCTGACTTTCTGTCGGCCTCGAGGAAAATCGGTTCTGCGTTAAAATCAACAACATCACGGGTGATGATGCATTTATCAATATTTTCTTTCTCCGGCAGGTCAAACATTATATCAAGCATAAATTCCTCAACAATAGAGCGCAGGGCACGTGCACCAGTTTTCCGGTCAATTGCTTTTTCAACAATAGCATCAACCGCAAACGGGTCAAATTCTAATTCCATACCTTCCATTAGGAACAATTTTTTATATTGTTTAAGGATAGCATTTTTAGGATCAGTGAGAATACTTTTCAATGCTTCTTTAGATAATGACTGTAGAGGAGCTGTAATTGGAATACGTCCGATAAGTTCGGGGATGAGACCATAACGGAGGAGATCTTCAGGGAGAACAAACTTCAAGAGATCATCATCGCTTGTTTTATCTTTTAAGGATTCGGAAGCAAATCCCATTTTATTTTTATTGATGCGTGCGGCAATAATTTTATCAATACCATCAAATGCGCCACCGACAATAAAAAGAATATTTTTTGTATTAATATTTATTAAACTTTGTTCCGGATGTTTTCTACCGCCTTTTGGGGGCACGCCGGCAATAGTGCCTTCAAGAATTTTGAGGAGCGCCTGCTGAACGCCTTCTCCAGAAACATCGCGAGTAATAGAAGTGCTTTCACTTTTGCGAGCAATCTTGTCAATCTCATCGATGTAAACAATTCCTTTTTGAGCCCGATCGAGGTTATAATCAGCAGCCTGAAGGAGATGCACGAGAACTGTTTCAACATCATCACCGACATAGCCGGCTTCAGTAAGAGTAGTTGCATCGGCGATTGCGAATGGAACATCAAGAATCTTTGCCAGTGTTTGAGCCAGAAGGGTTTTTCCAACGCCAGTGGGGCCTATAAGCAGGATATTACTTTTTTCAATTTCAACATCATCCAACTCAAAGAAAGAGCCCCTGGAGTTTATTCTTTTATAGTGGTTATAAACCGCAACAGATAAAACTTTTTTAGCTCTGTTTTGACCTATAACATATTCATCCAGTGTTTTTTTAATTGTAGAGGGAGTATGCAACTGGAATCCCTTAGACTTATTATTATTATTGTTATAAGCCGCGAGATTATTTTTCAGGATATCAACACTGCTACCTATACAAATATCGCAGATGTAAACATCCGGGCCTGCTATCATACTGCCGACTTCGCTGCCGTCTCGACCGCAAAATGAACACTTTACTATTTTCTGGTTTTGTTTCTTTGCCATCCTGATCTCTAACTAAGTTTGTTCTTCAAATTATTTATTAATTCTCTTGCATCATCAAGGTATATAGAATCCGGAAAATTTGCCAGTAAGATTTCGTATGCCTCAATAGCTTTGGGGTTGTCCTTTTTGCCAAACTGGTAAATATTCCCTATCAAATATAATGCTTTATCAGAATATATGTTCTTCTCTTTTTCATCCGCAATAGCCTGGAGCAATTTTATTGAAGAATCATAACTGTCAAGAGCGATATCCATTTCGGCCACTCTTAATTTTGCGATACCCTGGAGGCCAAAAGCCTGCTTATTTTGAGATAAAACAAGGTAATCGTTCCGTGCTTCGTTGAATTTCTTTTGTTCGGTCAGGAATTCTGCAGAGGCAAAAATTACCAGATTAGACGAATCATTCATCATAGTGTTCAGCAGAAGTGATGTTTCAATAGCTTCATTTGAATAATTGTCTTTATAAGTGGTTACCACATGCAACAGGATATCTTTGGCAGCGGGGAAGTTGTCCTCATAAAACAGAATTCTGCCGAGTCTATAGCGGCCATAATTAATATCTTCATCAGGGAAGTTTCCCGATGTAAGAATTTCAAACATTTTACGGCTTTTGGAGAGATTTCCTTCCCGCAGATAGATATCTCCTAATTCTTCGTAAGCTTTTACTGAAAACCTTGAATTGGGTGATTCGGCGATCAGAGAGTTCAGTGTTTTTTTTGCTTCGGCAATATCGTTTAATTTTGCGGACTGAATATTTCCAATTCTTAAAGTGGCTTCATCGGCAGGTTCAGAATGGGGGAATATTTTCACAATATCATAAAAAGCATTGATTACTTTATTGAATTTGGATGGATCGCCAGTTACATCAAGGCTGAAGGGTTTCCAGGTATTAGAATCGTCATTTTGAATATCAAGGAGGGCCTCAAGCGATTTGGCATAACCTAGTTTGGCGCCAGGTATAATTGGATATGAGGGATATTTTCTAATAATATCATCGAATACATTTGAAGCCAACTGGAACTGATGTTCATTGAAGAGGTTATATGCGAAATTCAATAATTCAACGCCATGGTTTTTAAGTTTAGCGTCAATTTCAATGTAAACGTCATATGCCTTGTCGTATGATTTATTCATCATATATAGAGAGGCGAGAATATAACCGACATTAATATTTTCATTATTCCTGATTTTTTCAAACACATCAATGGTTGTTTTGAGAGCATCGACTTTATTAACATATGCTAATATCCGCTGCTGCACTGTCTGATACTGATCAGGACTTTTCATTACAATAAACAAATACTCTTCTGCTGCATCTTTATACTGCATGGTAAGAGAATATAAATTAGCAAGATCATAGGAAAAGAAGAGAGGGTTATCAGTAATTTTTTCCCCCCTTTTCAGAAAATCAATAGCTTTTTCGAATGCACGTCTTTCAATAGCATAATTTGCCATAAGTCTGTAATTCATGGCATTCGGAGAGATTTTTAACAAACCCTCTTCCCAGATGGAAAAAGCTTTGTTTTCATCACCTGCGAGGTAATAAGTAGAACCAAGAAGCCCATAAGTATTTATATCGAGAGGAGTTACGGCGAGCTGACGATTTAATAATTTTATGGAGGCCTCGTACATTTTCAGTGAAACATAAACCCTGTTGAGGGCATTAAAATACTGAGTGTTAGAGGGATTACGATTATATAGGTCCTCAAAAATTTCTTTAGCTTTATCCGGAACGCCAGCTTGTTCATATCTTTCCCCGAGAAGGTAACGGTTGTTATCGTCATTAGGAAACTGGCAGAATAAACTGGCAGCAGAAAAGAAAAGCAGGACACAAAGTTTTTTCAGCATAACTTTAAAAATAGTAAAATAAGGAACCGGAACAATGGATAAAGCATGAGACTACAGGAGAAAACCCCCGGAAGTATTGGAGACCTAACCACCGGGGGAGAAGAGGAGTTAATAAAACAGATGAAACTGGATTAAAAATGCATCATTATTCACGCTTGGATGTTCCATCTGAAATCTATACTGGGGGAGAATTTCCATGAATGAGTAGGGATAAAAAGCCGCTCCAACCACTACTCGTGAAACATCATCGTTATCAGTATTAGTAGAAGGGTCAAACCTATCATAACGGAGAACCACTTCAATTCCTTTTGTAATTTTGTATGCCGCCTCAACCATGATAGCGGTGGTTATTGAATCGGGAATGAGGTAACTTTTTGCCATATCATATTCTGCAAGAAGAGTAAAGTTTCCAATGCCTATGCCGGCAAAGGGACCATACATATTAGTTATGGGTGAAGGCGGAATGAGGCTCTCAATAGCGGGTGATCTGAATCTCTGGAAGGAACCTCCTAAAAGTAAATTAACATTTTCACCAATTGATGGATTGAACTGAATTCTACCACTATATGAAGGATCATTAGTTAAAAGTGCCTGAGGTGGACGTCCAACAGGCCGCCCTGCGCTGGCGGTTATAAAAACATAGTCACCTATGTAGACACCTGCTTCAATACCTGTTTCAGTATAATATGGATCATAAATTAATCCTTGTTTTTTTCCGGCTATTGAGGTAATAAAACCAAGGTCTCCTCCTCTTGTATAGGCGGTATGGTCATCGAGTCGGATACCAAAGTTAGGGATAAAGGTACCGCCTTTGAAGTAGCCACCATTGGGTAATATCTGAGCAATTCCATATCCTTCCCAAACAGAATTTATATAATCATAGCGTGCGAAGGCTTTAAATTGTTCGGAAAGATCTACGCTAGTATATAAAAGGCCAGACATGTTCTGAAAATCAATTCGTTTATAATCACCGAGAGTTCCAAGTAACTGTCCTCTGACATCGAATCCGAAACGGATATTATCATTCAATTTATTTGACATTTTAAAATCTTCATCAGGAGAGATCATAGCAAGATTATTCCTGCTCATTTTCCAACCCTTATCATTTCTCATTTCACCACCAGTTGGATTAACATGGCAGTCGATGCAGTTCCCTCCAGTACTAAGAGCAAAACGAGGGAAAGAATAGGCTTTAATCGAAAATAAAATGGTAAAGAAAAATATGAAGCATAGTATTTTTGTTCTCATTTCTAATTCCTTCTAAAGTTAGTTCATTAAATGAGTTATGAGGAAAGAGGATAAATAATAAAAAAAGTTTAATGGGAATATATCAGATCGCACAAGGAAGGGAATATTTGGAAAATTATGACAATATAATGGCTTTTTCCCTAGTATCTGTTCTGTATGATTTCTGTATCAATTTTGTACCATTTCTGTATCTCTGGTATATGTTTTCTATATCTTTTCTGTTTTGTGTCTGTTTTATGTGAGTATTATGTAGGCACTATGTCAGTACCCCAGCGTAATTTTTGGGAAAAATTGTAATCCATTGATTAAGAAACATGTAATATTTACCTTTGTTGTCACATTTTAATTAAATATGAAGAAAATTTTAGTTCTTGGTTCAACCGGTTCGATAGGGATCAATTCACTTAATGTTATAAGAGACTTTCCGGATAAATTTAAAGTTTCAGTATTAACAGTTAATTCAAAAATTGATCTTCTAGAGGGGCAGATTGAAGAATTTCGACCGGAATGTGTAGTTGTTAAAGAGAAGGGACCAGCTGAAATTTTAAGGAAAAGATTAAAGGGGAAAACGGAAGTACTTGAGGGGATAGATGGATTAGTCACATGTGCCAGAGAATATGATTATGATATTTTTATTGGAGCTATGGTTGGTTCAGCAGGACTTGCGCCTACAATAGAGGCCATTAAAAGGGGTAAGCGAATAGCACTTGCAAACAAGGAGACACTTGTTGTAGCGGGTGAACTAGTCACTAAATTATGCAGAGAATGTGGTGCTGAAATTTTACCAGTGGATTCTGAACACAGCGCGATATTCCAATGCCTTGCCGGGGAAGGAAGCCGGGAAGTTGAAAAGATACTTCTAACTGCATCAGGCGGCCCATTCCTGAATAAAAAGAAAGAAGATTTTCTTGATGTAACAGTTGCTGAAGCATTAAATCATCCTAAATGGAAGATGGGGAACAAGATTACTATTGATTCAGCCTCGATGATGAACAAAGGTCTCGAGGTAATTGAAGCAAAGTGGCTTTTTAATACAGGGCAGGATAAAATTGAGGTAGTAATACATCCACAGTCAATTATTCATTCGATGGTACAGTTTGTTGACGGTTCAATAAAGGCGCAGATGGGATTGCCAGATATGAAACTTCCAATACAGTATGCGCTGACATATCCGGATAGGTTTCAGAATAATTATACAAGAACAAATCTCACTGAAATAGGAGAGCTTAATTTTTATAAACCAGACCTCGATAAATTTGAATGTCTAAGACTAGCTTACGATGCATTGGAAGCGGGCGGAAATGCACCATGTATATTGAATGCTGCAAATGAGATTGCAGTGGACAAGTTTCTGAATGGGGTAATAAAATTTTCAAGGATACCTTACATAATAAACAAATCTCTTGAAAAGATTGAGAGACATCTTCAGCCGGACCTAGAATTAATATTTAACTGCGACAGATTGACAAGGGAATACGCATCGGGATTGAGTTGACGGCATCAGTTATTGCCGGGAATTTTACATCATCGGAATGGAATATTATAGGGGACAGATTAAGAAACTGGGCTAAGGAATGGCGGGGAATTGGAATAGAAGAAATAAAATGGAATTTATTGTGAGCGGGGGGTTAAAAGTTTTAACAGTTACATTGTTTTGATAGTTTTAACAGTTACATTGTTTTGATATTAATAATTATATATTAAGTATATAGAAATTCAGTTTTTAGATTAAGGAGCAAGCCCGTTAATGTCGTATATAATTTATTTTGCTATTACAATTGGTATTTTAGTTTTCATACATGAATTCGGACATTTTGCTGCCGCAAAGTTATGCGGTATGAGAGCCGATATCTTTGCAATCGGGTTTGGTAAAAGGTTATTCGGATGGAATAAACTAACAGGGTTTACATTTGGTGAACTTCCGAAGGATTTTGACGGATTAGGGAATACAGATTACAGGTTAAGTTTACTTCCACTCGGAGGTTACGTAAAAATAGCAGGAATGGTCGACGAGTCATTCGATACAAAGTTTGCAAATGAAATACCGCAGCCATATGAATTCAGGGCGAGACCAATCTGGCAGAAAGTAATCGTTATTACGGCAGGAGTAATAATGAATTTACTTCTAGCATGGGTTATTTTCTGGGGGGCCAATTTCTTCCAGGGGAAAATGATTTTAAAGACCACAAAAATTGCTACAGTTGAGCCCGGATCAGCAGCAGATTCTGCAGGATTCATGACAGGCGACAGGATAATGTCAATAAACAATGTTAAAGTAGATAATTGGGATGATTTAAGGGCACAGATATTTATACATACACTGGGGGAGAATTTAGATGTTAAACTACTTAGGAACGGCGAACAAGTAGAGCTGAAAATTCCAAGAAAAAGAATACCAGAGGCGGAAACTATTGGGGGAAGTCTATATTTAGTACCCGAGGGAATTAGAACAACAATTGGTGAAGTAGTTAAAAACACTCCAGCCGAGAAAGCCCAAATAAAAAAGGGAGACATACTTATCAGGTTAAACCATCAGCCGGTTTATTTCAGCGACCAGGTAGTTAAAATTATTTCTACGAATAAGGGGAAGGAGCTTCCACTTCAGGTACTTCGGGGATGGGATACAGTAAGTCTTGCAGTAATTCCCGGAAGTGACGGGAAAATAGGGACAGGACTTCAAATGGTATTCAACTGTCCTACTGAATACAAAACCTACGGATTCTTTGCCTCAATAAAACTGGGATATGACGATATAGTTAAAATGACCAATCTTACGTTCAGCATGATAGGCAAAGTATTTAAAGGGCAGATAGCTTTTGGCAAGGCCTTCGGCGGTCCTATTAAAATAGCACAGGTTGCCACTTCATCAGCTGACCAGGGGATAGGATCCTATTTGTATTTTCTTGCCTTATTGAGTCTAAGTCTTGCAATTATCAACATTATGCCTTTCCCGGTGCTTGATGGAGGGCATCTGCTGATAATTATAATAGAAGGGATAATTAAAAGAGAGATACCCGTTAAAATTAAGGTTGGTATTCAGAATGTCGGATTTGTCATACTACTACTTCTAATGGCATTTATTTTATATAACGACTTCCTCAACCTGTGAGGGAGCCGTTTATCATTTTATAAAACCATAAATACTAAACTAATCAGTTTTTAGCTGTCAGATAGGTAACTTGCTAAAGCCAGAAAACAATTTTCTTTTTAGCGTGATACGATTATATTAGATGAAGACAAAAACTGTTAGTTCTACAGGCAGCAATGGAATCAATGAAAATGTTCCCGCAAATATTATGAAGGATGTTTTAACCAGGACATACAGGAAGCGAACATACTGGATCTGTCAGTTATCGGGGTGGTTACTATATGCGGTTTTGAACCTAATTGCTATGGTTTCTCTTGATATTTTTTCCTGGAAGAAGACTGTAATATTTTTATTTCTTTGTTTTGCAGGGATAAGTTTTACACATATTCTGCGAAATATTATAAATAAATATTCATGGACAGACCTACAACTTAAAAAAATAATTCCCCGTGTATTAATATCGAGCATATCTACAGGGATAATTCTTTTCATTTTATATTTCGGTTCAAATCTATTAGTAGGTACTATCGGGTTGGCTAAAATTAATGCGGGGTCTGCTCTGGTGTGGGTTTCCAACCTAAGCAGTGTAATTCTTTTGTGGTCTCTAATCTATTTTTCGGTACACTTTTTTGAAAATTATAAGAGGGTTGAAATTGAATCCCTAATATGGGAGGCGGCGGTAAAGGATTTTGAATTGAAGACATTGAAGTCTCAGCTTAATCCTCATTTTATGTTTAATGCGATGAACAGCATAAGGGCTTTAATTGAAGAAGATCCGGAGAATGCAAAAACTGCTCTGACGAAGCTATCAAGTATACTGAGATATTCGCTGAAGATAGAAAGAAATGAAACCGTTCCACTAGAAGAAGAGATGGAGACTGTGGCGGATTATCTTGCATTAGAAGGAATACGTTTTGAGGAGAGGTTAAATTATACAATTGATATTGATCCGCGATCAAGGAAAATAGAGATTCCGCCTTTAATGATACAGACATTAGTCGAGAACGGGATAAAGCATGGTGTTTCGAAAAGAACTGAAGGCGGGAAGATAGAAATAACTTCCAGACTAAACGGAGAATATTTAATACTGCAGATTAAGAACAGTGGTAATATTGATGTTGATTCACTTCGTTACTCGAAAGGGTTTGGAATAGACAATACGAAGCAGAGATTAAGTCTTATATACGGGGAAGGTGCTAAATTCACAATTCAAAATGAACTTCCAAATGTAGTTTTGGCAGAAATTAAAATTCCGACCGGAGGTAATACAAATGAAAGCTATTATAATTGACGATGAAAGATTAGCAAGGGTTGAATTAAAAAGACTCCTTTTGCCATTTAAGGAAATTAGTATTGTTGGGGAAGCCGTGAATGCGGAGGACGCCAAGAAGAAAATTAACGATCTTAATCCTGATATTATTTTTCTAGATATACAGATGCCGGGTAAAAACGGTTTCGAACTGCTTGAGGAACTGGACTCCGTTCCAATTGTTGTTTTTACAACTGCATATGACGAATATGCACTTAAGGCATTTGAATTTAATGCGATGGATTATTTGTTAAAACCGATAGAACCGAAGCGGTTAGAAGACACGGTAAAGAAACTGATTGAAAAGAACCGAAAGGAGGTTATTTCAGAAACAGAACTACCTATTCTTTCAGAGGATGATCAGGTATTTGTAAAAGACGGAGAAAGATGCTGGTTCGTAAAACTTGTGAATGTCCGTCTCTTTGAATCTGAGGGGAATTATGTTCGGTTATATTTTGAAGACCATAAACCACTGATATTAAGGACACTGAATTATCTTGATGAACGTCTTGATAATAAAGTATTTTTCCGCGCAAACAGGAAGCATATAATTAACCTTAAATGGATAGAAAATATCGAACCCTGGTTAAACGGGGGACTTCTGGTAAAGTTGAAGGGAGGGAATAAAATTGAAGTTTCCCGTCGTCAAGCGATCAAATTCAAGGAAATGTTAAGCTTATAGTAGTAATGTTTTCTGTTTTCTTTTTAATCTCTTTTACTTATATTTATCTTCTGTTTTTAAATTAGACCGTTGAAACCATGCAGCCAAGTGAAATAAAGATATTTTCCGGGACATCAAATCTGTCATTAGCGGAGAAAATTGCAAAAAAGCTTGGACAGCAATTGGGGGCTATAGAATTCAGGCGTTTTAGTGACGGTGAGATCTGGGTCAAGTATGGTGAAAATATCCGGGGTTCGGATGTATATTTAATACAATCTACAAATCCACCCAGCGATAACATTCTTGAACTTTTAATAATGATTGATGCTGCCAAAAGGGCATCTGCAAAGAGAGTAACCGCAATAATTCCATATTTCGGTTATTCAAGGCAGGACAGAAAAGATCAGCCGAGAGTAGCTATTACAGCCAAGCTTATAGCCAATCTAATAACGACTTCTGGAGCCGACCGCGTGATGACAATGGATCTACATGCGTCACAGATTCAGGGATTTTTTGATATTCCACTGGATCATCTTTATGGTTCATCAGTATTCAGCGGTTTATTTAACAACCTGTCGAATAATCTAGTAGTAGTTTCCTCAGATGTAGGGGGAATTAAAATGGCGAGGGCGTATGCCAAGAGGCTACACGCAGATCTCGTAGTAATTGATAAAAGAAGACCACAGCAGAACATGGCAGAAGTAGTAAATATTATCGGCAATGTTAAGGGAAAAGACGTACTACTGGTTGATGATTTGATAGATACAGGCGGTACTTTTGTAAGTGCGATAGAAGCATTAAAAGTACAAGGAGCCAAAAAGATATATGGAGCAGTGACACACCCGGTATTCTCGGGTCAGGCAGTGGAAAGGCTTCATAATTCTGCACTTGAAAAACTATATGTATCAGACACAATACATTTTGATACAGAAGGTAAAACCAATAAGATTGAGGTAATTTCTGCCTCAGGATTGTTTGCAGAAGCGATAAGAAGAACATATAATAATGAGTCAATAAGCTCATTATTTGCAATTGATAAAGGATAATTTTTAGTCTTGGAGAAATAATGGAAAAAGTAGTTCTAAATGCAGCAGAAAGAAAAACAGTTTCAAAATCAGCGTTACACAATTTGCGCAGGGACAAAAGAGTTCCAGGCGTTTTTTATGTAAGGAATCAGAAACCTTTTTCTATAGAAGTTCTTGAAAAAGAAATAAAACCACTGGTATTTACCGCTGAAACACACCTTATATCGTTATTGGTAGAAGGCCATGAAGAGCAAGAATGTGTAATAAAAGATGTTCAGTTTGATCCTGTAACAGACCGTGTAATTCATTTTGATTTATTGGGTCTTATAAAGGGAGAGAAATTTCAATTAGAAGTTCCACTTCAGTTTCATGGAACTGCAGTTGGAATAAAAGAAGGTGGTGTTCTTCAACAAGTGCTTCATAAAATTCAAATTGAATGTCTGCCCAAAGACATACCACAGCATCTTGAAATAGATGTAACAAATATTAAGCTTGGTGCAGCAATTCATGCAGGCGATCTTAAATATGAAGATATAACTGTACTTACACCGGCAAAGTCGGTAATAGTGACAGTAACACATCCAAAGGTTGAGAAGGTAGCTACACCAGAAGAAGGTTCGGAAGGTGCTATAGCTGAGCCAGAGGTTATTGCCAAGGGAAAGACTGAAGAAGAAAAAGAAAAATAATCTGTGCGTCTTATATTAGGAATAGGAAACCCCGGGAACCGGTATTCATTTACAAGACACAATGCGGGATTTCTAATTCTTGATAATTATTCTCAAAAGAATTCAATTTCGTTTAAGGCATCAAAAAACGAGTATTATTTTGCAGAAGGGAAAACCGCTGATTGCGGTTTTTCTCTTATTAAACCAACCACATATGTAAATAACAGCGGAATTGCAGCACTTCAAGCGATAGAAGAATATAATATTGAATTAGCTGATTTGCTGGTTATAGCTGATGATATTAATCTTGAACCGGGGAAATTCAGAGTACGAGCAAACGGAGGGGACGGAGGACATAACGGATTAAACTCAATTATATACCATCTAAATTCAACTAACTTTCCAAGGTTAAGAATTGGGATCGGCAATGATTTCGGAAGAGGCCAAATGGCAGAATATGTACTTTCAACATTTTCAAAAGAGCAGGAAGTGTTAATTTCGAAGGTATTCGAGGATACGGAAGTTTTAATTGATGAATTTATTAAATTAGGGACAAAAGGGATGCTTGATGCAAACAGCAAAATGGATGATAATCAGCCGTCCAAGTAAATTTAATTTGTAATTCGGCTATTAAATAAATAAATTAACGGTCACTTTAAATAACATATTTATAAATCCCTGCTTTCATCCAGAATGAAGGCTATAATATCCGAAGGGAGGTGAAAAAATGAAGACAAATGCGTACGAGAGCTCCGTTATTATAAACGCTGCTTTAGATGACGAACAGATAGAAGGTGAAGTATCCCGTTTGAAGGAATACATCATTAATCTTGGGGGCGAAATAATTGAAATCGACAAGTGGGGGAGAAAAAGGCTTGCCTACATGGTTAATAAAAGCAAAATTGGTTATTATGCAATTTACAGGTTTTATGCACCATCGAATGTAATTGCCAAACTTGAAAGATCATATATCCTTGATGAAAATATTCTTAGGTTCCTAACAATTCAACTGGATCAGGATGCATTGGAGTATTTTGAAAAAAACAAGACCATTAATCCAGATCTAATTTCCGACATACCAGCCCTAGCTGTAGATGATGAATTGCTGAAAATTGTGACAAAAGAAACGATTTAATTTCAAACAAACGATAATAGAGTGGAGGAAAACCATGGCTGATTTAAAGATGCCTGAAATTAACTTTGTGATGGTAGCCGGAAACTTAACAAAAGATCCTGTATTCCGTCAAACGACGAACAGTACACCAGTTGTGAATTTTTCAATTGCTTCCAACAGGAAGTATAAAGACAGTTCAAACCAGTGGCAGGAGGACGTTTGTTATGTAGGAATAGTAGCCTGGAATAAGTTAGCTGAAAGCTGCCGTGAAAGATTAAGAAAGGGTTCAGCGGTACTAGTAGACGGTGAGCTTCAGAGCAGGAGTTGGAAATCGGACGAAGGTCATAACCGTTCGATAGTAGAGATCAAAGCCAGAAGGATTCAATTTCTAAATAAAACGAGAAGACCTAATGATGGTGAAAACGGCATTGTTGAAGATGAACCAGCTGTTTTTACAGATGAAGAAGGTATCGATTATACAGAAGATTCATTTGATAAATTTTTATCACACGAAGAATCTGATTTATTAAAATAACCGAGGTATTTTTTAATGAGAAAAGAACAACCCAAGACAAAAAAAGTATGCCGCTTCACACAGAACCATGTGAAATACATTGACTATAAAGATGTGAAGATGCTGCAGAAATTTATAACAGAGCAGGGAAAGATTATTCCTAAAAGAATAACTGGAACCAGCTCAAAGTACCAGAGAGAATTATCAATAGCTATTAAACGTGCAAGACATATGGCTCTGCTTCCTTATGTCTCTGATACAGTAAGGTAGGAAAAGTAAAATGAAAGTAATACTCAGACAAAATTATGAGACTCTAGGCCAGATCGGTGATGTGGTCGAAGTTAAGAATGGTTTCGGAAGAAATTTTCTTATCCCAAATAAAATAGCTTATGCAGCCCTGAAAGGGAACATAAAGGCACTTGCAGAAGAGAAGAAGACCTTTGATAAAAAGAAACAGCATGAAATCCAGACTGCTGAAAAGCTTGCTTCAGAACTTGAGAAAGTATCAGTTTCGATACCTGTACAGGTAGGTGAGGAAGATAAGATATTTGGTTCTGTTACGACCCAGATGATAGCAGATGCACTAAAAGAGAAAGGTTATGATCTTGATAAAAGAAAGATTGAGATTGATGAACCGATTAAATCTTTGGGTATCTATGGAATAAGTGTTAAAGTTCATGCGAACGTTAATGCAAAAATCAAAGTATGGGTAGTAAGAGAGTAATTCTCCTATAAACTTAAAAAGGAAAGCAGGTGCTTTCCTTTTTTTGTTTTAAATCAAATCCGATTATTATCTAACTCTAATTTGGTTCGTAGAAACAAGTCGGGCAACTTCAGCAGTGCCGTTCTTATTTATAGTCTTAATTCCCTTAGCTGAAATTTTAAGGGTAACAAATCTGTTTAATTCCTGAACCCAAATTCTTTTCTTCTGCAGGTTAGGGAGAAATCTTCTTTTGGATCTGTTGTGAGCATGAGATACACTATTACCTGCAATAGGTCCTACTCCGGTTAATTGACATCTTCTTGACATTTTTACTCCTTACGGTGCATTCGATTTTAAATTGAACCACTAATATAAGGAAAATATGTAAAATAAATAAAAAAGAAATTAATTTTTTTTTTTAAGATTTTAGCTTATCCAAATCGAGCAATAAAGTACAGTATTGGCAAAATAACGGTAAAAAGCTCAACGATAAGCAAAAGATGTTTAAAGATGCTTTTTTATTTAAAAAGAGCCATTTTTTAATTATTGTCTGCCCCAAATGCAATTATGCTTATGATTAAAAAAATTAAAATCTGTAATTTGCCGGATAACAATAATATTTTTCCGGAATCTTATTATTATATATGTCCGGTATATACCGGTAAGAGATTACAATCTTTTTCTTAACAAAAGGTGTTTTAATGGAATTTTATGAACTTCATCCCGATAACCCACAACTAAGATTTATTAATAAAGCTGTATCAATTATTAAAGAGGGGGGAGTTATAATATATCCAACAGATACTGTTTACGGGATTGGGTGCGATATATTTAACAAGTCAGCACTTGAGAGAATATTTACAATTAAAAACAATACCAAGTTGTTCAGTTTTGTCTGTTCGAATTTAAAAGATATTTCAAAATATGCTGTAGTTTCAGATTATGCATACCGAACGATGAAACATCTTTTACCCGGTCCATATACATTCATTTTACCGGCAGCTAAATTAGTTCCAAAAACTTTATGGACGAAGAGAAAAACAGTTGGTATACGGGTTCCAAAACATGCAGTAACATTGACGCTTGTAGAGGAGGTTGGAAATCCTATAATCAGTACAAGTGTTACAAACGGGAGCGGGAACATTTTAATGGATCCAGAAGAGATACGAAATACATTTAAAAATCAGGTTGATTTAATGTTATCAGCAGGGACTTTAAATAATATCCCTTCGAGCATTATTGATTTAAGCGAAGATGAGCCGGAAATCATTCGTGAAGGTGCAGGAGATGTCGCTCTATTTAAAAGTTGATAATTACTTATATTAGAATAAAGGAAATTGCTGATAATAAAATTTAAGGCAACTTCCGATCTACAAGAGTCGCCGAACCTTGAGCCGTGGGCATAATAATTACTTCACTAATATTTACATGTGAAGGACGTGTAACACACCATAAAACAGTATCTGCAATATCTTCAGCCGTAAGGGGTCTAAAACCATTATAAACCTTACCTGCTTTTTCTTTATCCCCCGAGAACCGAACCTCACTAAACTCAGTATTAACCATACCGGGGTCAATAGAAGTAACTCGTATATTATTATTATATAAATCAAGCCGCATAGCTTTGGATAAGCCCTTGACAGCAAATTTACTTGCATTATAAACATTACCATTTGGGTAAGTTTCATGACCAGCAATGGAGCCAATATTTATTACATGTCCCAGTTGTCTTTCCACCATAATCGGAATAACCGACCTAGAAACGTAAAGCAGGCCCTTGATATTTGTATCTATCATCTCGTCCCACTGGTTTGTATCGCCTTCATGGATCTTACTTAACCCCCTTGCAAGACCGGCATTATTAAGGAGGATATCTATCATTCTCCACTCATCTTTAAGAGAGGCGACTGCATTCTTGACATCGTTTAATTTTCTGACATCAAGCTGAATAGAGAGTACTTTTATATTATATTTTTTTATTAATTCAGTTTCAAGCTCTTTGAGTCTTTCAATTCTTCTAGCAGCAAGAATCAGATTGGCGCCTTCATTAGCGAATGCAATAGCGGATGCTCTTCCAATACCTGAAGAGGCGCCCGTGATAAATACAATTTTATTTTTTAATTTATTCATTGTTTTCTATTCCAAATTTTTGATAATAGGGATAAAATGTTTCATTTTTTTAGTGGTATAATTCAAATAGGTAAAAAGGATTACCATAACGAAAAGCATAAATACAAGTTTTTCATTATAGGAATATCCAGAAGCTACGAGAAATCTTGCCCAGTCATTAGAATAATTTGATTTTAAAATAAGAGCAAAGATACCAAGAAGGACATTAAAAATAAGGAAGCCGATATTTATTAGGATATAAATTATCACGTTTATTCTGAAAAAATCTTTTTCAATTTTTTTAAGTATATAGGAGAATAATTCAATCATTATCAGGCTAAACATTAGGGGCGCAATAACAATCAGGAGTGCGCTGAAAAAAGTGCCAGAATAATTTATACTTAAGCAAGAGGCTATAAACCATTTGAACAATTCATTGAGGAACAGAACAGATAAGAGTCCCCCTATCAATCCAGGTAACAAACCAAATAATTTTTTCAATGCAGTCTCGTAATTTTCAGTTACGAAATTACGGAAAAATTTATTCTTGTGTAAGGAGAAGATGTTAATTAATTAAACACTCCAGGTATCTGGGTGCCGCATTCCGGGCAATTCCCGCCATTTAATCTATTAGATCGGACGGAATGCCAGTCACGAGTAATAAGTTTTGCAATACAATTCGGGCAATAAGTAGTTTGTCCTTCAATATTATGAACATTTCCGACATAGCAGAATTTTATACCCTCGTCGATGGCGATATTACGAGCCATAATCAAAGTATTTTCGGAAGTTCGTTCTTTGTTGAGCATTTTGAAATCAGGATGGAATGCAGTAAAATGGAGGGGGACGGAATCTCCAAGGTTATTTAATATCCAATCGCATTCATTTTTTATTTCCTCCGGAGAATCATTTTCACCAGGGATTAATAATGTAGTGATCTCAAACCAGACGTTTGTTTCGTGTTTAAGCCAGAATAGAGTATCAAGAACATCTGCGAGATGCGAAACTGTTAATTTATGATAGAATTTTTCTGTAAATCCTTTAAGATCAACATTGGCCGCATCAATATATTTATAAATATCTTTTCTAGCTTTTTTGTCGATATAGCCGGCGGTAACCATTATAGATTTTATTCCTTCCTCCCGTCCGATTTTGGATATATCGATAACATATTCACCAAAGATTGTAGGATCATTATAAGTATAAGCGATCGAGGGGACAGCGTATTTTTTTGCTAAGGCAATAACAAATTCAGGGCTGGAATTAAGGGAATTCAATTCATCGAGTTTTGCTTTACTAATTGACCAGTTCTGACAAAACTTGCAGCCGAGATTACACCCGGCGGTTCCGAAGCTTAAAATTGAAGTTCCGGGAAGAACGTGGCTTAAAGGCTTTTTCTCAATTGGATCGATAGCGAATCCGGTAGGATGTCCGTATCCAAGGGTATAAAGTACACCTTCATGGTTTTGTCTTATAAAACAGAAACCAGGTTGTCCCTTGCCGATTTTACAATAGCGTGGGCATAGGGTACAGAGTATTTTATCGTTATCTGTTTTCTCCCACCAGAGGGCTTCCTTTAATGCATCTTTATACATACTCACTCCAAATTCCCGCTGTAATTTAACTCATACAAATGTAAATTAAAACACTCAAAAATAGCCTAAGGTAAATCTTGGGAATGAGTACTAAGGAAATAAATGTAAAGCATTTTCGGCCTTGCGGCAGAGTAATTGTATAGTAGTTGAGGCCTTGGTGCATAGTCTTCCAGGCCTTTGAGCAGAGTAATTGTATAGCAACTGAGGCCTTGGAGTAGAGTGACTGCCTATTATCGGCGTAGGATAGGAGGCCTTAAGACGGCCTTAAGGTATAGAAGCATATTGGTGATTTAGAAAGAGGTGAGATTGGATAGAATCCTGCCCCGAAAAATCGGGGCAAGTTATTATCTGCTATAATAATTTGAATTCTGAATCATCAAGGATCTACATAGCTTCGAAGCGGAGCCAGTTGGCGCGGCTTTTTTCTGAATAAGGAGCACCCGCCATAAAGATTACAAACTCTCCGGATTTAACATGTCCTGCTTCAAGGACAAGTTTCCTTGCCTGATCGATAGCAATATTTTCTTTATCAATTTCATCCTGGAAAACGGAGGAGATTCCGCGGTGAAGGCATAAATTATTCATAGTTTCGAAACTGTTAGAGACGGCAATAATCTTTGCATCGGGCCTGTACTTTGAAAGGTTGCAAGCACTTCTTCCTTTATAAGTAAAAACGACAATAGCCGCAGCGTTTATTTGTCTACTAATCGAAACAATTGCCTTGCTAACGGAATCAAAGAGATTGGCTTCAATCTGTTCAGGGATTTCAAATTTAATATATTCTTTACCTGCGTTTTTTTCTGCCATAAGAATTATATCATTCATCATCTGAACAGTATGAATAGGGAATTTACCAACAGAAGTTTCACCACTTAGCATAACAACATCAGTTCCATCCCAAACAGCATTGGCAACATCTGATGCTTCCGCACGAGTCGGGATAGGGTTCTTGATCATTGATTCAAGCATCTGAGTTGCAGTAATAACCATTTTGCCTACTGCGTTACATCTTTTAATAATATGCTTCTGAATAATCGGAACATCCTGTGGATTAAGTTCAACGCCCAAGTCTCCCCGGGCAATCATAATAGCATCTGCTGTTTTTAAAATTTCTTCAAAATTGTCAACAGCCTCCTTCTTTTCAATTTTCGCAATTATAGGGCGCATCATATTACGAGACTTAAGCCATTCACGAAGGTGAATAATATCGTTAGCGCTTCTTACGAAAGAGAGAGCAACATAATCCACTTGATGTTTCAGAGCAAATTCAAGGTCGCTAAAATCTTTTTCAGTAACGGAAGGGGTTGAGAGTTTCATACCTGGAAGGTTCATACCTTTTTTCGGCTGTAGAGTCCCACCGTTTTCAATGAAACATTTTACTGATTTTTTATTTATTTCTCGAATCCTTAATCTAAGGAGACCATCATTAATAAGAATGGGGTCACCAACTTTTGCGTCAAAAATCAGCGATTTATAGGAAGTGGAGATAATGTTTCTATTACCAACGATATCATCAATAGTTATTTCAATCAGTTCGCCGGTAACAATTTCGATTTCCGGAGATTCAAGATCACCGACTCTGATTTTGGGTCCCTGGAGATCAACAAGGATTGCAACAGGAGATTTCTCCTCGACACATGCCCTTTTGATATTAGTAAAGAGATCTTCATAAAATTTATAATCTCCGTGAGAGAAATTCATTCTAAACCCATCTGCTCCAGCAGACAATAATTTTTTAATTGAATCTATGTTGCTTGTTGCAGGTCCAAGAGTGCAAAGGATTTTAGTTTTTGCAAAATCTTCAGTTAGCTTACTTTTCATTTTTTCTTAGTCTTTTTATCTATTAATTGTGAATTATTTGTTTTATTTGCTTTTGATTTAGCGTAGAGATCATTTAATTTTTTCTCGACCAGGGCAAAAACAGTTCCCGATTCATATCCTTGTTTTAGTTTTTTACCTGTTTTAATTCCAGTTAGGATTTCCATACCTTCTTCGACTCTGGAAATAGGATAGATGTGGAATTCTTTTTTCGCGACCGATTCAATAATATCCTCCCGAAGCATCAGCTCCTGAACATTTTGAATTGGAATAATTACGCCATGATTTTTATTTAGCCCCTTTGCCTTACAAACGTCGTAAAAACCCTCAATCTTTTCGTTAACATCGCCAATAGGCTGGACCCCTCCTTTCTGGTTAAGGGAGCCAGTAACGGCAAGTGATTGTTTTATTGGCAGACCAGACAGAGTAGAAAGGAGAGCGAAAATTTCAGCACAGGATGCACTATCGCCATCGACAGTACCATAGGACTGTTCAAATACAAGATTGCAATTAAATGATAATGGTTGATCCTGTCCAAAAGTTTCCCGAAAATAACCACTTATGATAAGTACGCCCTTATTATAATGTCTCCCGCTCATTCCAGCTTCACGTTCAACATTTATAATTGAACCGCTTCCCAGAGAGACTGTTGCGGTAATACGAGTAGGGCGACCAAAAGAATAGAAGTCGGCATTATATACAGCCAAACCATTTATTTGTCCGATACAAACTCCTTCAATATCCAGAAGGATCATATTTTCCGAAATCATATCAGAAACTTTAGACTCCAGCATACCGTGTCTTTCTTTTGCACTCTCATAGGCTTTTTTAACATGCTTAGAAGAGATAACATTTGTGCGTTCATGTATTGCCCAATAATTTGCTTCTCTTGCAATATCAGCGAGACGAGAGAATTTAGTAGTAAGTTTATTTTTATGACCAGCAAATTTTGCTGCCAATTCCAACATGTAGGCAATAGCGGTACGGTCGAATTCGCAAAGGCCTTCATCTTTAACCAGCTTTTTAATAACACGCGCATATTCAGAAATAATGAGGTCACTTTTCTTAACTTCATAATCAAAGTCAGCTTTGACTTTAAATATTTTTTTAAAATCATATTCATATTCCGAGAGATAAGAATAAATCTGCTGGCTGCCTATTAAAATTACTTTAGTATCGATATCAATAGGTTCCGGTTTAAGGGCTGAAGGTGCGAGTTGATAATAATGAGGAGAATCCTGAATTTCCAATTTTCTATAAGTTAAAACTCTTTTCAGGACACGCCAGACGGCAGCTTCTTCAAATAAATGGTTCACATTCAAAACAAGATATCCGCCATTTGCCCGCAGAAGAGAACCGGCTTTAATTCTTGTAAAGTCACTATACCAACCGCCGTGGCCATCGTTAATCTTTTCTACAGTACCAAATATATTTGTAAAATTAGGTGATGTTTCAACAATTACCGGGCAATTTTTTGTTTCGCTGTTATCAAGAATAATATTTACTTCATAATCTTTGAAATAATCAATTATAAAACCCTCAGCGGATTGCTCGCCGATAGGTTTTGCACCTTTAAATATTTGAAGATTTTCCAGAATATTTTTCCCGGCATCGCCAAGGTAGCAATTTATTTTATCTTCGTTATATTTTTCTTTTAGGTTATCAATAACGCCTTTAACTACATTACCAGCAGTCTCCTGTTCAATATCAAATAATTTTTTCTGAAATTCCTGACTGAGAGTTAAAGTCTTTTTGAAAATAATCTGAAGTTCCTGCTGGGAGGTATTATATTTTTTAATTATTTCCTGAGCCGATTCCTTAGATAGTTTTCCAGCCTGGACAAGTTCGTCGAGCTGATGCATCGGAACAGGTTTATTTTCAATGACCGGGAAAATTTCCGGCCGTTCAGTTTCGCCAACTTTTATCTGTCCAAGGGATAAGTTTTCTGCAGCAAGTTTATCCTCAAAACCTTTTAGCAGGTTTTTTTCCTTTTCATTATACTGATTAATGATTTTCTGTTTACGATTAATGAAAGAATCATTTTCAAGTGTCTGAGGGATTCTTTTTTTAAGCATTTCAATAGCTTCCGAAAGATCCTTTTTGAACTCTTTTGCTTTTCCGATTTTAAAGGTGAGGAGAATCGGGTAGTCGGCATCCTTAAAATTATTGACATAAGTATAGTCAAAAAGGGAAGGACAGTTCGAGCTAATAACCTCAAGCATCTTTTTAACAGTAGTCGCTTTACCGGTGCCGGAAAGTCCAGCAATATAAATATTATAGCCGGGGCTCTTGATATCTACACCCAATTTGATTGCTTTTAAGGCTCTTTCCTGCCCAACAATGCCTTCAATTGGATCAATATCTTGAGTAGAATCAAAATCAAAGACTGAAGGATCACATATCCATCTCAGATCCTCAGGTAAAAGTTCATAATGCTTAGCTGCGCGGGGATTTTCCATATGCAGATAAATCTCTTATTATAAATAAACATCAATTTTAATGACTATAATATAAATAATAGACAGGTAAATGAATAAATCATTTTGATTATTTTGAGTATAATTGTGAATCATTATTTAGATTGAATTATGGATATACAAAAAGCAAGAAGTTTATTTCCCTACTTGAAAACCGGGAAAATATATTTAGGTCATGCATCTACAGCACCAATGTCGACATATGTAGCAGACCGACTACGAGATTACATAACTGTAAGAAGTGAGGGTGTAATTGACGATTATAAAAGTGTATTAAAATCTATGGATTCTGTAAAAGCCGGAATTGGAAGAATGATCAATACTAGTGCAGACAGAATTGCATTTACAGACAATACAAATAACGGTATAAATATACTTGCGCAAAGTGTGATTTGGGAAAAGGGAGACCGTATTTTGCTTAATGATCTAGAATTTCCAGCAAACGTTTATCCCTTTATGAGTCTGGAAAAGTTTGGTATAGAGATCGATTTTGTTAAATCGCATGACGGTATAGTTTCGGCAGAAGATATAATAAAAGCAATAACACCGGCTACTAAATTGATATCCGTAAGCCAAGTCCAATTTCTTTCAGGATACAGGGTTGATCTTGATGCAATCGGGAAGGTATGCAGGGATAAAGGGATTATATTTTCGGTTGATGCTATTCAAGGGCTTGGGGCAGTAAGACTCGATGTTCAAAAAAGTAATATCGATTTTATATCATGCGGCACACAGAAATGGTTATTAGGGCTCCAAGGGCTGGCATTTATATATCTATCCAAATCACTTCAAGAAAGAATAGAGCCACGTCATACAGGCTGGCTTTCCGTAGAAGATGCCTGGAATCTATTAGATTTTAAGTTAGTTTTAAAGTCCACGGCCGAAGTATTCCAGGGCGGTACAATGAATTACCCAGCTATTCATGTGATGGATGCATCTCTAAAATTATTTGAAGAATTTGGTTTTACAGAAATTGAAGAGAGGATTATTAAAAACAGTGTTTATTTTATCTCGCGTTTAAAAGAAATAGGAATAACTACTTATCCATCTGAAGTTGACAAAAAATATTTATCGGGAATTGTCAGTTTCCGTCATACGTCAGCTGATAAAATATTTCATAGACTGCTAGCCAGAAACATTGTTTCGTCCTTAAGGGAAGGAGGTATTCGATTTGCGCATCATTTTTATAATACTAAAGAAGATATTGATAAAGTAATAGATGCTCTTAAGGAGATACTCAATGGGTTAAAATTTGAAGAACTGAAAAAGCAGAGATAGAAAGTAAAAATAGCAAGTTTGATAAGGAACAAAACAAGGGGGGTGAGTGGTAAGAGTATTGTAATTATATATGATCAATGGTTTTTTCATAATATAAACTTTTAGTATTTTGAAATAAATAATTCGGAGAAGCAGATGATAAAGACATTTAATTTGATAATGATAATCTCGTTATTAATTTCTTTGAGCGTTTTTGCCCAGCAGAATAAAAAACAGGATAATAAGAAAAATGATGTAAAAAAAGTTAGGGTAAGCCCCAAGGCAGGTGTTTTCCAGACGGCAGGGTTAACAGATATTAACATTTCGTACAGCCGACCCGGCGTTAAAAACCGGAAAATCTGGGGAGAGTTAGTTCCCTATAATAAAGTCTGGCGAGCAGGCGCCGATGAAGCTACAAAATTTACATTTTCAACAGATGTAATGGTTGAAGGAAAGAAATTGGCGGCCGGATCATATAGCTTTTTTGCAATTCCAGGTCAGAACGAATGGACATTAATTTTCAACAAGATTGCGGATCAATGGGGGGCATTTACTTATAATGAAGCAGAAGATGCATTAAGAATAAAAGTGAAACCTGTGAATAGTTCAAATCAAGAGTGGCTCCTTTACAGTTTTACAGAAATGGATGTCAAACATCCAACCTCAGTACAAATTAATCTTTTGTGGGAAAATCTGAAAGTTTCATTTAAAGTTGATGGGAAAGGAGAATAAAGGGGCAGACTTCACATGAAAGAATGGACACTGAAGAATAAAAAGGCCTTGGTTACAGGGAGCACTAAAGGAATAGGACTTGCTATAGCAGAGGAGTTTCTTTCACTTGGTGCAGAAGTATTTATAGTCTCAAGATCTTCTGAAAACGTAAATAATCTATTAAACAATTGGAAAGAGAAGGGTTTAAACGTATACGGTATATCTTCAGATTTGAGTTTGAAAAAGGGAAGGGAAGATTTATTGCTTGAGATAAACAAAGTGTGGAATTCTATTGATATACTAGTTAATAACCTTGGTACAAATATCCGTAAAAAGTTTCTGGATTATACGGAAGAAGAATTCAGAATAATGTTTGAAACAAACATGTTTAGTACAATTGATATAACAAAATCTCTTTTTCCGCTTCTTCAAAAGGGGAATTCTTCGTCAGTTATTAATATTACTTCTTATGCCGGTTTATATGATGTTGGGACAGGTGTGCCTTATGGGATGTCGAAGTCGGCGGAGATACAAATGACAAGACATCTTGCAGTAGAGTGGGCGCAATATGGAATAAGGGTTAATTCGATTGCACCATGGTTTATAAGGACACCATTAACGGAAGGGTTACTGAGCATAAAGGAGAAGCATGAAAGTATAATTAATAAAACCCCACTTGGTCGAGTGGGGTTGCCAGAAGAAATTGCGTCACTGGCGGCATATCTTGCGATGGAAAAAGCATCGTATATTACAGGACAGAATATTTTAGTCGATGGAGGAGCGTCAGCTAAAACATTTTAATAGTACTTATTATTTACTTTCTTATTTTTTGGAGTAATTCTTTAGTTTTCAATTCCATGAGATTTATATTCCCACGGCTTTCAACATTCAAACGGATAATAGGTTCAGTATTGGACATTCTTAAATTAAATCTCCAGTCAGGATATTCTACACTTAAACCGTCAACATGTTCGGTTTTACCATCAGCATAATTTTTTTCAATTTCTATTAATTTTCCTGCCGGGTCAGCGATTGTTGAATTTATTTCGCCTGAGCAGGGATAATTATGAATCATTTCTTCGACTAGTTGAGAAAGGGGTTTGTTCTCCTGACTAATTAATTGAAGAATTAAAAGAAAGGGGATCATCCCGCTATCAGAATAAGCATTATCCCTGAAATAGTGATGAGCAGACATTTCTCCGCCATAAATTGCATTAACTTCGCGCATTTTCTGTTTAATAAAAGCATGTCCGCTAACAGATTCAACCGGATTACCCCCATATTTTTTAACAACATCTAGAGTATTCCAAACCAGGCGCGGATCGTGAACTATGTTTTCTCCTTTATGGATTTGCAGGATTGATTTTGCAAGGAGTCCAACAATATAATATCCTTCAATAAAGCTACCTTTTTCATCAAAAAAGAAACAGCGATCATAATCACCATCCCAGGCAACTCCAAGGTCAGCATTATTTTTAATAACAGCATCAATTGTGGGTTGTCTATTTTCAATAAGTAAAGGATTTGGTACCCCATTCGGGAAATTAGAATCAGGATTATGGAAAATTTTAATCATTTTAATCGGGAGCTCTTTTTCAAGGACATCGAGGGCCAGTCCTGAGCAGCCGTTACCCGAATTAACCACGACATTCAGATGTTTTATTTTTGCCGGTTCGTAAAATTTTTTAAGGTTAGTTATAAAAGCGGACATCACGTCTTTCTTTTTTACCATACCGGGGTATTCACTGTTATGTCCAAGATCGTCAAAGAGAATTAATTTTTCAACTTCATTAAGACCTGAATCATATCCGACGGGGACAGAGTGTTTTTTAACGAACTTCATGCCATTATATTCGGGAGGGTTATGGCTTGCAGTAATCATAATGCCGCCGTCAGTTTCAAGAGCTGAAGTGGCATAATAGATCATTTCAGTTCCGCAGATACCGATATCAGTAACATCAACACCTGCATCTGTAAGTCCTTTAATAAGAGAATCGGAAAGCGCATCTGAAGATTTTCGAATATCGTGCCCCACAACCATAGTTTCGGCTTTTAATAATTTGGCATATGCTTTTCCAATTTTGTATGCCATTTCCGGGTTTAATTCTGAAGGTACTTTTCCTCTTAGGTCATAGGCTTTGAAAGCATTTATTCTATCCATTTAAGCTCCATTAGGGATTAATAGTTAAATAAATCAAGGAATAATAACTGAGTTACATAATATCAGTTAATATACTAAGTTTGATGTATAAAATTTGAACCACAATTTACATAAAATATTAAGAAAATATTTTTAAGAGTAATAATTTTTCAATAGACTTTTTACTAATTACTGTTTATGTTTATAATGAAAAATAACGTAAAGGATAGAATTATCGCTACAAATGATACAATTAAATGGCACTTCGCTAAATGCAACAACTCTAAATGTAACTCGATATTTTTAGTTAACCCGGAAGAAACACCCGGTGAATTGGGCTTTATCTGCCCTGATTGCAGCACAAAAACTACAACATCTCACATTGTTCAATGTGTAAGTTGTCGTACAATACTAAATTTTATCCGAGCTTCCCCCAATGAAGAGAAAGTGGTCTTTACAGTCCCTAAGTGTTCCCATTGTGTCGGAACTGTAGAGGATGAATGGGAAATTGAACCTCTTTATCAGCCTGATTCTTATATCTAAAATATTGGATTATTTTTCTCTATATAAAAAGGGGAAGTATATAGATTTTTTTTGGTGGGGCAAATAAAACAACTGGTGTCAATTTATAACACAAATCAAACTTATCGATTAATCCCATGAAACAATTCAAGTTTTTACCACTTTTCATAATATTATCTAATCTTATTTTCGCTCAGCATTATTTTAACGGTATCAATTTGGATACCGTTAAAGCGCAGCGATTTGATACTGGTAAGATGTGGACATTTGATTTTCCGCCGGAGGAATATTTAGATAGTACTTATAATTTCAAACCATCAAAAGATTGGCTTGATGAAGTCAGATTATCTTCACTCCGTTTTGGATTTGGTTGTTCTGCTTCATTTATTTCAGAAGACGGACTGATATTAACCAATTATCATTGTTCATATAACCAACTTAATGATTTGCAGAAACCGGGAGAAGATCTTCTCAAGACGGGTTTTGTCGCAAAAGTACTGGAAGAAGAGCGTAAAAGTCCCGGGTTGTTTGTAGATCAGCTTATATCTATTAAAGATGTAACTAGGGAAGTAATTGATTCATTTAATTCCGGAAAGCTCCCAGATGAAAAAAACCAATTGAAAGCCCAAAAGATAAAAGAGCTTCAGACAGGTACCGACGATAAATCCTTAGTTTATAGGGTGGTTTCCTTATATAACGGCGGGAAATATTCACTTTATACATATAAGAGATACAAAGACATAAGGCTTGTACTTATTCCAGAATATGAACTTGGACTTTACGGCGGGGACCCAGATAATTATACGTATCCACGGTATTCTCTAGACTTTACAATATGGAGAGCATATGACGA
>TBL_comb47_HYPODRAFT_10000246_pt1 | contig 71297 bp, 55 predicted proteins | sample TroBogypolimnion_40_FD_10682 | JGI IMG/M metagenome (IMG submission 10682) | reverse complement strand
CATGTCACTTCATCGAACGAGCAAGGCAAATAGCATTTCATGGCCGTTGCATACAACGTTCCATAAACCTTCGACTTTACGAATTCTATTCCTCCCTGCAGAATCAATGCAAAATACTCCTTCCCCTCTAAATTGTGTTTCGAGGCATAACCAACAATTGTTACCATGGTTTTGATTTTTAATGTGTTAATACTTTGAATGACAAGCCATTTTGCAATCTAATATTGAAAAGATGGCAAATCAATCCTGATCAGATTTTAGATGGCTGGAGGCATGCCGGGGTAATCGGCTGGCTCCAAAGCAGAGGCGGGGTGTTTTGTAGGGATGGTGGGGGTCAAAACAAATGAGAGGAGGTTGCGAAAAAAATTTCTGATTGCTTCAGACACTTATGAGCTATAGAATACTATTTAAAAATCAAATCAGCCAAATAATTATACCCAGTAATTCCATTGTAATGCAGTTTATATGTAAAGACGGGATGATATATTTACTTGTAACTTTGGAACGGCTTTTAAGGGACGAATTAAAATCGCTAATTGGTTACCATTAACTTTCGATTGATGAAATCCAGCTAACACATAAAACAGAAAGAGGTTGATTGTTTTAAACAACTAACCTCTTATCTTCAATTTCAATCCTCCGCTCGGGCCTCTGAGCTACAACCCCAATTTGAGTGCAGACCTTGTGGAGTTGAAGGGATTCGAACCCTCGTCTAAGGAGTATCGTTTCATGCACTCAAATACAAATAGTCAACAATCATACCACTTCAAACAAATTGTCAATTAAACTCAAGTAGATGACAAAACGGCAGAAATAATGCCAGCAACTAACAGCACCTTTCCAAATGTTGCGGTTTAGTGGTTCAATCAAGCTTTGTGCATCTATCAAATTTTGTGCTAGTTGACAACCTCCTATAGATATACCAGCCAAATTGACCACATTTCGCAGTTTGTCTTAAGTGTACAATAATTATAATAATGGCACAAAATAGTTGAAAGTTTGGCGGACGAAATATTTTAGCTATACATAGATAGTGATGCAATTTTTGAGCAGAAAAAAATGTAAATTTACCAGTGGAAGTTCTTCGTGCGTGTTTGCATATAAAGGTGGAATATTCGAGACCCCTCAACTATCGTTCATATTAAGTTATTGATTTTAAGCGATTTATCAAATAGGTTCGAGTCCCATGAGTGGCTCAAAGTTCAAACATTTTGTTTATGGAAACGCTTGAAATCATCGTATTTCAGGCGTTTCTTATTTTTTCTCAGGCTGATTGGTTCGATTTCCTAAAAATGAAATCACTTGTAATCAGTTTCATTCATAACTTAAAATGAGCGCAGGATTGCTTGAAAAGGCTACTGACAGACCAGGTTATATTCCCCGTCTGTAACTGGTTGCAGCCACACTACGCTTCCTTTTTCTGTGCGGGGGTTGATGGCGATGTGGGTGAGTTCCTTGTCTGATGTTGCACCGTGCCAGTGCTCTGTGTTTGGAGGAATATTCACAACATCACCTTTGTGCAAATGCTGCGCAGGCTTGCCCCGCTCCTGATAGAATCCTTCCCCACTTGTGATGAGCAGGATTTGGCCACCAGGATGCCGGTGCCAGTTGGTTCTGGCCCCTGGTTCAAAAGTAACATTCCCAATGGACGTATGATAAATGCTGTCGTTGTTGACAAGCATCTGAAGCCAGGCCATACCTGTAAAGTGGTTGTTGGTAATTTTATCTCCCTTCGGGAAAATAGGTTCTGTGTGTTGCTTCATGGTCGCTTCAGGTTGTTTGTTGACACAAGCAATAATAAAGATTGTTAAAATTAAGGTACTACATATCAGACATTTTCTCATATTCATTGAATTGAACAGTCCAGATTGGAAGGCTATCATACGATGATCATCCAATTCTCAATTATAAATTTCCATTTTCTAATCCACAGTAAAGCCCGATGCTGAAAGCTTACGTGACGAGGTTCAGCACAATTGAACCATTTGCCTTGTTTTAATTTCTCTCCCGGGTTTTGAGGATCTCCTTTAGAACTTCACGGACCTCTTTAATTTTCTCCTCTCCAACTATGAATTGGATGATGGTGCAAAATTGGTTCAATTGCTCCGGAGAATATCCAACATTCAGGCAAATGGAGAGATGGCCTCTGAGCATTGGCTTTACACCTCCCAGGGTACTGAGTACGGATATCGTTGCCAATTCACGTTGGGAATAGGTTAGTACATCTCTTTCAAAAATATCTGCAAACAAATGCTCTTTCAGAAAGGTATCAATGACAGGTGCAAAGGTTGAATAACCCGTGGCTGGTCCATTCTGTGGTGCACCGGAAAGCTTGCCCAAAATCTCCCTGCCACGCTCGTATTTGCTTCGTTCGTCTATAATTGGTGAAGCTTCGGCTCCTGTTACATCCCGAATGCCTCTGGCTTTTCGTTCGCTTACTACCTCCATCAACGTTTGCAGGCCCATGATACTTCTCGGAAAACCGCAATAGGCATACAGGTGAACAAGTACCTCCTTAATTTGGTTGATGGTAAGTCCTTCATCCAGACCAGAGTTCAACTTCAACTTTAATGGAGGCAAATCACCCTTTGCCGTGAAGGCTGCAATGGCAACGATGCTTTGTTCAACGGGACTTAAATCCGAATTTTTGCTCATATTATTTTGGGAAATCAGGAGGAATGGGATAAAAAATAAAATTACCATGATCCATGTCCTTGTATACATCTTGTTGCCCATCCCTCCTGTTTTTTAATGCAATATCCTTGACCGTCAGAAATCTCTCAAGAATTATCTAACCCGAAAATTCCATTGAATTCTCCAAGTGTTCTCTAACTTCACCTATCCATTGTGCTTGATCTGGACGGTTAAATTCCGTTTGGCTGAAGCTTATCCCCCATCTTTACGGTCTTTTCGATGACATCCAGCCTTGCTTTTCTTGGATCAGCTTTACCGACTGGTTTGCCATCGGATTGGAAGTCCAGAATCTCGGTCGATTTGGGATCATAAACCGGCCACCTCGGCAGACCCGCTCCATTGGGATTACCCGTCTTGGCGAAGTTGACCCAATAGGCATTCATCATCCTGGCGACCTCCTTGTCCTCGGGTGTCGGAGGAGGTGGCGGCGGTCCGAACCCTCCGATTCCCAGGTTGTCGAACGCGAAAGAGATATCGGTACCGTGTCCGGGGCCATATTTCATCCGCTCCTTCATGGCAGAAGGTACATAGGAAAAGAGGAAAATATAAGCCGGATCACCCGCTTTTGCAAAAGAAGCTGCAGTAAACCTGGCAGGCTCTGCCCAAACTTTGTCTGTGTTAAACCGGGCTTGCACCTCGGCAAATTCTTTGTTACCATCGGGATCGTATGCTGCTTTGGCCTCCTCTTTCAGATCCCCGAACTTTGAAAATAGTTCTTCCTTAGAGCTGCTGGAATTCACAAAACTTCCACCGATTTCCGCACTATTGTTTCCGATCAGGAGTGGAACGTGTACCTGCCGGCCTGCCTTGTAGGCACTCTCAGAGGTCTCCACAACAAATTTCCCGTCGAGAATTGGTCCGGAATAGATCCTTGGTCCACCCTGCCCCGCCGTTTCTTGTCCCCCGTCCACAATCTCTTCCACTTTCAACGCACGCAGTTTGGCCAGTGCGGCTGCATCCGTACCCTCTATTCCATGTTTGTGGGCAAAGTTGATGCCAACCGTTTCTGCTGAAACCGGATAGTATGGACTTGCATTTTCCCTGTCAATCGGCCGGCCGGTCAGGACACCATCCCGGCCGCCGCCGGAATGACTGATTGCCTTTTGGAAAAGGCCTCGCGCAGCTGGTATGGTCAGGAGTGCATGTACCGAAACGCCACCGGCAGAGAAACCGAAAATGGTCACGTTTTTGGGATTTCCTCCGAATGCAGCTATGTTTAGCTGAACCCATTTGAGCGCAGCGATCTGGTCCATGAAAGCATAGCTTCCCTTGGGTTCATCCGGATGCTCCTGACTCAGGGCAGGGAATGCAAAATGACCCAGGCGTCCCAGACGATAATTAATTGTGATCAGGATGACCCCCTTTTTTGCAAACTGTCCTTCCACACCTGGCCCGGAGCCGCTTCCCATCACGAAGGCTCCTCCGTGAATCCAAACCATCACCGGCAACTTCGCATTCTTTGCTGTACCTTCAGGTCTCCAGACATTCAGGAACAGGCAATCTTCCGACGAACCTGCCTGGATGGATCCGGGAGGGCCACCCCATCCTGCCGCCGCACAATTCGCACCAAACTTGCTTGCGTCGAGCTCACCCTGCCAGGGGGCTACGGGTTGTGGCGGGCGCCAGCGATAATCACCGACCGGTGCAGCTGCATATGGAATTCCCTTGAAGCTTTCGACATCTCCTTCCTTTACCCCGCGCACGATTCCGGAGGCAGTTGTAACTTTCGGTATCGGTGGTGAGGAGTTTGTGGCTGCTTTTTGCTGGCCATTCAAACCCAAACAGATAAAAAGTGCTAAAATTGCTAGATTTCTTTTCATTTTTTCATTTTCACTTATCATTTTTCATTTTTTGTTTCATAATCGCAGAAAGTTATAAATCCAGTTTTCGTTCTCCCATCCATTTAATAATTTCCGGGTCACGATGATCAAAAAAACTACTTACTTTTTTATCAAGTGTTGAGATAGTGTCCATGTCTTCAACGTTCAATTCAAAGTTGAAAACATCAAAATTTTCCTTGATTCTCTCTTTTTTAACCGATTTGGGAATGGCCACAACACCTCGTTGCAAGAGCCATCTAAGAACCACCTGGGCCAGACTCTTGCCGTGCTTTTCAGCTATTGAAAGCAATAATTCATTCTGGAACAGATCGTTTCGTCCTTCGGCAAAGGGGCCCCATGACTCTATCTGGACTTTGTTTTTCGTTAAGAATTTCTGGGTTTCAATCTGCTGGTTGAAAGGATGGGTTTCAATTTGATTGACTGCCGGAACTATTTCATTGAAAGTGATCAGATCCATCACCCGGTCGGGTTGGAAATTGCTCACACCAATAGCCTTTACTTTACCACTTTTATACAACTCTTCCATGGCCCTCCAGGAACCATGTACATCGCCATACGGCTGATGGATCAGGTACAAATCCAGGTAATCCAACTGCAGCTTGCCAAGCGATTTTTCAAAGGCTTTTCTCGTGTTTTCATAGCCCGTATCCTGGACCCAAAGCTTCGTGGTAACAAACAACTCTTCTCTGGGTACGCCACAATTTTTTATCGCATGGCCAACTGCTGCTTCATTCAGGTAAGAAGCAGCAGTGTCTATTAACCGGTAGCCGGTTTCAATAGCTCCGATCACACTATCTTCACACTCATTTGGGTCATTCACCTGAAAGACTCCAAAGCCTAAAAGAGGCATTTCAACTCCGTTGTTTAAAACTACTTTTTGCATCTTGGTTTTTTACTTTTGATTACCTACTTAACTTTTCAGGTGTAGCATCAATGTGAATCCGGTGCCGGAGTCGCGCCGGGAGCCGGTGGAGTCATCAGATGTGAGAAGGACAAGGATCCCAGCTTCCATTTACCCTTCTGCCTGATATAAACTTCGGTCACCATAAATGGATTGGTCACTTCATGGTCGCCTAATGCGGCCAGTAACGTAATTCTATTGAGGAGAATGGCCGTATTGTCAAAAATATTGACCGTTACATCCAGGATGTCTGCTTTCTTGTACCAGATCATGCCGCTTTTGATGATATTGACTTCCTGCTCCTTCCCCCAAGAGCCTCCCATGTGGACAAACATTGCCTTTTCGAGAAAAAGATTATCCAGCACATCCACCTTTTTATCGGCCATCCACTGCCATTTGTCTTTGGAAAGATTGATTATTTCCTGTTCTGCTGCCGAAAAGACCCTGTTGGTTGGATTCAAACCAGATTGTCCCAGGGAAAAGTGTGTACTCGCAATCATAAAACAGAGAGCGATCATGGTTGTCTTCATTCTGATGATTTTTTAATTCATTTAACGTCCAAGTATTTACCTAAAAATTCATTGAGCTTGTGCATGGCCAGAGCCACATATTCAGGGACATAATAGGTTTGAATGTGGGTAGCTCCGGGAATCAGAAACAGCTCCTTCTCTTTTGTACCCGTGGCAAGCGTGAATGCACTTTCGGTCATGTAAAAGGAGTCGGCTTTGCTGCCAGCCATCATCAAAAGGGGCTGGTTGATTAAATCCATGTTGGTGGCCGCATCAAACTCCATCAGGTCAAGCAGACTGCTCATCGTGTACCTGAAGGTGGAGTTGGGATGTGCATGTGTCTTGCCATAATATTCGAAACCTTCGCGGTAAAGATCAAAGGGTAGTTTTGCTATTTCTTCATCCGTCAGCTTGGCGTCACCCACATATCGCACCTCGCCACCTGCAGCTTCCAGTGCACGCGCATCAGAAGCCTGTTTCAATCTTTGTTGAATGGTTGCGAGTCCGGAACTCATGAATCCATTGCGCCTGACCAAGCCTGAATTGAACATACTCAGGGTTGCAACTGCTTTAAAGCGTTTGTCGGTTTGTGCCGCCTTTAACGAGTAACCACCACCACCGCAGATGCCCAGCAAACCCAAACGGTTGGCATCCACACCTGCATATTGGGTAATAAAATCTGCCATCCCGTGAATGTCCTCGATGCGAAAGGCTGGCTTATCCACATTGCGGGGGAGTCCGCCACTGGCGCCCTGATATGCTGCGTCAGCAGCAATGGCGATGTAGCCCGATTCGGCCAAACGCTGGGCATACAAGCCGGCTACCTGTTCCTTCACCCCACCGTTGGGGTGAGCTACCACCACGGCAGGATACTTCTTCGACGGATCGTAGTTGGCAGGGGTATAAATGTTGGCGGCGATGGTCAGGCCATTTAGTTGATAGTTTACCGGGTGAATATTGACCTTACCAGGAACATTTTCTGAAATGGCATCCCTGTAAACAAGGCCAAAGGAGTTGGCAGGCTTGATTTGAGCAGCCGAAATATTGCTTGTTGACATCAATATAACTGTTAATAAATGAAAAACTCTAATCCTCTTCATCACTAAATTTCAATGTATTATCAAATTAAATTACTCAAAATTGCACCATTCACTTCATCTGTCCAATCCTTTTTCCTTTAGCCATGCCGACATCAAATCAGCAATCTGAACATTGTTCAAATCTGAAAACGGAAAATGGGTATTGCCTTTGATGCCGATCTCCGGCAGGTGCACCACCGTTACATCACCGCCATGTTTGTTGACGGTATCCCGCCACAGTCTGGCCATTTCGAGTCGTGCCCTCCATCCATCCTGTCCGGGGTTGTTGATTGGTTTATCGGGAATAAAATCACCATAGTAGATAACAATCGGGATTTTGGTCAGCCTCAAAAAATCGGACAACGGCACACCAAATGCTGTGAGTGAACCTCCTGCCATGGAAATGGTGCGGGAACTTCCCCTTCCGGGAAAAGAAAACCACTTCCCGGCTCATAGGCAACGATGGCCTTTACATTTTGATTCTTGACCGCGGTTACCCATCCCATGCCACCGGAGTGTGAATGGGTAACCAGAATAGCCGGCCCGATTTTGGTAAAGAGCGCGGAAACCGCATCTGAATTGATCTGGATGTCGATGGGACCAATGCTTGGAGTCATGGCCCGAAAATACTGGTTGAGCGTTACCGTATCCTTTGAAAACTGAACTCCTTCAAAATAGTTTGGCCAAATTCCAACGCGAAATGTATCGAACCATCCCTGTTCGTCCGGTGTGGGTGCAATGGTGGCGGCAACCGTACTTCGACTTGCATTGCCTCTTCTGGGTTGGTCAATGAGATAGACTCCGAAATGTCTCCGTAGAAAAATGTTCTGGTAGCCTTCCCTCCCATCGGGTGTGGTTTCCCAGGTTTTGGAAAACTGTCCGATGCCATGCCACATCACCAGCGGATATTGGCGGGCTTTTGCCGGAATTTGGTAAAATACGTAGGCATGGTCACCGTGAAAAGTTTGTCCGGCCGGAGTTGGCTGATAGGGGTCGAAGGTACCCTGATTGGATAGCACAGTTCCACCCACCGCAAAACTACCCTGCTCCCTGATGACCATTGGCAAATTTTTGGTTGAAAGGCACGAGGATAGGCTTAGAATGGTTAGAAAAACGGAGGCATTCAATATCCATGATAATTTTTTCGAACCAAAGAAAGTCGGGAAAAATCCTCCTGAATCACAGTTGCAAATTTTAAATTCCATACTCACTTGATTTTTATGAGACAAAGGTAGATACAAACTAAGAAGGTATTGGTAGACAGATTACTGCTTCTTCTACCAATTTTACTGATTGGACTTTCAGACTGGTATCAGTTAGGTCATAATGTGTAAATTTGTATCATAAAAATAATGATCCAATGGAACGGACTTTCAAATTTGATGCGGTAACCGAATACAATGAACTGAACAACCACGAAACCTTGCACCCCCTGGTTAGCGTCGTTGATTTTTCAAAGGCAAACCCCAGATCGTGGGGAGGTGAAAAAAATGTCCGGATCAACTATGGCATGTATTGCGTTTTTCTGAAAGACTACAAAGGCTGCAATCTGAAATATGGCCGCGACTATTATGACTATCAGGAAGGTACTTTGGTTTTCATAGCGCCGGGGCAGCTCACGGTTGTGGAAACCGACGGACAAGTGTATCAACCCAAAGGATATGCGCTGGTATTTCATCCCGACCTGATCCATGGAACCTCCCTGGCAAGAAGCATTCAGGAGTATAATTTTTTCGGATACGATGCGCACGAGGCATTACACCTATCGGAACGGGAAAGGCAGATTGTTTTGGATTGTTTTTCCAAAATTGAATACGAACTGCAACAAAACATTGACAAGCACAGCAAGAAGCTGATTGCTTCCAACATTGAATTGTTTCTGAACTATTGCGAGCGATTTTACGACCGCCAATTCATCACCAGAGACAAAGTAAACAAAGGGATTCTGGAGAAATTCGAAGAACTGCTGAACGGCTATTTCTCCACAGACAAACCCAAAAATATTGGCTTGCCATCGGTGGCCTATTGCGCCGAGAAGCTTCACTTGTCTGCCAACTACTTCGGCGATTTGATCAAGAAGGAAACTGGGAAGTCGGCAAAGGAATACATTCACAACAAGATCATTGATATTGCCAAGAACAAGTCCTTGAATACCGAAAAGTCTGTGAATGAAATTGCCTACGAACTAGGGTTCAAGTATCCCCAGCATTTCACGCGGATGTTTAAAAATGAAACGGGTTACACCCCCAATGAATACCGATCAATGAATTAAGCACATCCCATCCTGAATAACATTGTGTATCGGAAACGCTTGAAATTGCGCATTTCAGACGTTTTCATTTTTTCAGGGTACTTTCACATTCGACTTAACCAGTTTGCATGGATTCGAATGTGGCAGATAGGCCAAAAATTGAATAAAATCAGCTAATAAATTGCAGAATAAAGGCCAGATTATTTGCCTGAAGTTCCATCTAACCATCATTATTGATTACCTTTAGGCAGCTTAATGTATGCTTTACAGGTCGTTTGGCTCGTCCGGGATTTCACAAATTAACATCAAAAGGAAAACATGGCTATCTCGCTGGAAAAAAGGACTTTAATCTTCAATAATATTAAGTCGTGCCTGGAGAAATTCGTTCCACCCCTGGTGATTGTCAATGATACCAAAGATGGCACTTATGAGGTGATTGGAAATAAGTCAGTTCCCTATGGGTATGATAAAAAAATGGTTCCCGGGATGTTTTTTGCCTCGATCGTCCACCGTAAAGAGAGTGTTGCCTTTCATTTCTTCCCGATCTACATGAACCCCGGATTGCTTGAATTCGCTCCAGCCTTGAACAAATTTTTAAAAGGAAAGACCTGTTACCATTTCAAAGAGGAGAGTCAGGTGGTTGAAACGGAGTTGAACCTGCTGCTGGAGGAGGGAATAAAATTGTGGGGAAAATTACAATACATCGATTAACCATCAAATAGTTTGACTTCAGGACTCGAATTGGCGGTTTCAACCCCGTTGTCTATTTAATAGAAACAATACCAGACACTTAGATTAAAATATCAAATTCAATTAAACCAAATTTAGATCAAAATGGAATCAAACAGACGCAATTTTCTGAGGCACTCCTTTGCCTCGGCCACTGGTTTGGCTGCCGCAACCATCCTGCCAACAGAGCTATTTGGCTATGGCAGTTACAACACAGACCGGATGGAAGAGATTATTTTGCAACCACAGGATCGACCGGCTCCCAAAGATTCTATCCGCTTTGCGGTCATTGGCATCAACCACACCCATATTTATGGAATGGTCGATGCCTTGACAAAAGGTGGTGGACAATTTGTTTCCGTCTACTCAAGGGAGACTGAACTTTTACCCGATTTTTCCAAACGCTTTCCAAATGCCAAAATTGCAAAAAGTGAAGCCGAAATTTTAGAGGATACATCCATTCAGCTGATTGCCAGTGCGGCCGTTCCTGTCGACAGGGCACCCCTTGGCATCCGCGTGATGCTTGCCGGCAAGGACTACATGACCGATAAACCGGGCATCCTTACTTTCGATCAATTCAAAGAGGTGAAAAAAGTTCAGAAAAAAACAAACCGCATCTATTCCATTGTTTACAGTGAACGATTGAGTAATCCGGCCTCCGTGAAAGCGGGAGAACTGGTTTTGTCTGGAGCCATCGGGAAGGTGGTTCAGACATTGGGGATCGGACCCCACAGAATCTCGCCCAAATCCCGTCCCGACTGGTTTTGGGAACCCGAAAAGGCTGGTGGCATTCTCTGCGACATTGGGTCCCATCAATGTGACCAGTTCCTTTTTTACACACAATCCAAACAGGCAGAGGTAAGTTATTCCCAAATTGGCAATTTCAACAACCCCAAATATCCTAACTATTGTGATTTTGGCGACATGAGCGTGCGCAGTCCGCATGCCACGGGTTACATCCGCATCGACTGGTTTACACCGGATGGTCTGGATATGTGGGGCGATGGCCGCATGTTTATTCTGGGAACTGAGGGATACATCGAAATGCGTAAGTACATTGATATTGCCGGTCGAAAAGGCGGCAACCACCTTTTCCTTGTCAACCAGAAAGAGACAAAATACTTCGATTGCAGCCAGGTCCACATGCCTTACGGCGAACAGCTGGTGAGCGATGTGGTCAACCGCACCCAGACAGCCATGTCTCAGGAACATTGTTTTCTGGCAACGGAACTGGCTTTAACCGCCCAAAAAAGGGCCTTCAAACTGAATGTTTGACAAAGACCCGCCATTTGTCTCTTAGGCTGAAGGTTTTATCCAATAAAAATGAAAAAAGAGTTGCAACATTTAAAATGGCTGCAACTCTTTTTCATTTGACGCTATGCAAGTTATCATTCGTCATAGGTCCTTACCAGGAATGCAGATGTCTAAAGACTTACCTGATGGATGAGTTATTTCTCGAACTGGCTCTTCTTGAGTTTATAGTAATTCTGCAGCACAAAGAATGCCTTCTTTTTATCTCCCGTTTGGGAGACAAGGCCCTTGCGGTTCCAGCCATCCTGGATATCAGGAAGCAGTCGCCTGGGAGAGCGGAAATCTGCAAGGATCCAGGGAGTCATTCCACGTAGTTGCGGAATCTTCTCCAGCATATTGACACTTTCCTTGAACAAATCCTCCTGAAACTCCTCCGTCCAGCGGGCATCCTTCGAACCGTGGTTGCCGGCCAGGGCATCTCCTCCAAATTCCGAAATCATAACCGGTTTGTCAAATTTGATTTCGAAAGCCGCAGTCTTGCATTTCTCGGGCAGTCCCTCGTACCAGCCAATGTATTCATTGAAACTGATGATGTCGACATATTCCTGCAGGGGATCGTCGACCACCTGAACATTCACGGAACCGGGTTTTGCTTTGCGTTCAAGGGCAGCACTAACCAAACGGACAGGATCCAACTGATGTGCGGTCAGGATCATTCTTTTCAAAAAGTCTGTGCGTTCGGGGGAAACCGGCGTTTCATTGGCCACCGACCAGATGATGACGGATGCCCGGTTCTTGTCACGGGTGATCTCGTCCGTCAATTGGGTTTGTGCATTTTTGAAAGTCTCTTCATTTTTCCATTGGATGGTCCAATAGACCGGAATTTCCGACCATACCATGATTCCGAGTTCATCGGCCACCCGGATCATGTTCTCGTTGTGCGGATAATGTGCCAGACGAACGAAATTGCAACCCAATTCCTTGGCCCAGCCGAGCAGCATCTGGGCATCCTCTCTGGAATAGGCTCGTCCACCACGAACTCCATTTTCCTCATGGATGCAAATCCCGCGCAAAAACTGTGGCTTTCCATTGAGTAAAATCTCTGTTCCCTTTACCTGGATGGTACGGAATCCAATCTTGTCAACAAGCACCTCTTTGTTGTGGGCAATTTTTACTTCGTACAGGGTTGGATTCTCGGGTGACCACAGCTTCAGATTCCCGGCGGGAACGGTTGCAATAGCCTTTCCATCCCCGTTTGTGACGCAGTTTACTTTGATTTTCGCCTCCGGGATTTCAACGGTAAGAGGCTGATTGGCGACATCCTGGCCATTTAAGGTCACCGATATTTCCAGCTTGCTTTTGTCATTCTTAGCCAACTGAACATAGTAATCCTGCACGAAAGTGCCCGCCACTTCGACAATTTTTACGTCCCTGGTGAGTCCGCCATAGTTCCACCAGTCGGTATTGATGGTTGGAACTTTTTCCAATCCACGGGTATTGTCGACCTTGACGATGATGAAATTCCCCTCTGTTCTGAGCTTTCCGGTCACTTCAAAATCGAAAGGGGTAAAACCGCCGATGTGCTTGCCAAGTTTTTTTCCGTTCAGGTAAACATCTGCCTCGTAGTTGGCCGCGCCAAAATAGATGAACTGGCGGTTGCCGGCAGCTGGTGCAGGATAGTCAAATTTTTTGTAATACCAGACGGAGCCCTCGTAATAGAAAAGTTTTTCCTTTTGGGAGTTCCAGTCTCGCGGAACAAGGATGTTATCAGATTTGTCGAAATCGTATTCCACGCGATCAGAGGGAGTTTGAGCCTTGTACCCAAGAAACAGGGTCTCCGCTGTACTTGGGTTGGCCTGCTGGTCCCTGGCATCCCTTCTGTAATCATAATATCCTGTTTGATAAGGATCTACCACATATTTCCACACGCCATTCAGGTTAAGGGAATTTCTGTTTTCAATGTTGATGATCTGATGGTTCCTGACCTACAGCAAAGTAGTCTGAAAACAAAAGAAATAGGAAACAAAAAGCAATTGATACTTTTCTCATTTTAAAATTTTGTTGTTGATGGCAGGATTAAAATATCCTGACAAGATTTTGGTTATACAGTATTTAAAGATGAAAATATAATTAGATAAATTATTAATTAACAGTAATTTAATAAATTTCAATTTACTTTTTTGTAAATCAGCTCGATTCCTTTCCCGGTTTTCAGATTGACGGAATATTGTTTGTCGACAGGATTGTTCCAGTGTTCGGTTACACCCAGGCTGGTGAGTCTTGTACCATCCCGTTCAGGGTCATAAATTGTTCCCGAAGGAGGATTGGCAGCAAGCGCACTTTCCTGAAGATAGTAATCGCTGTATTTCATATCCGGAGCATCGGGCCATTCAGTCAAGGCAAAATCGAGCACCACCGAATCGATGGCAACACCATCCTGTGAAGCAAACAGGCTGCCCGGCCAATTGTTGTTGAAAGGTGCGAGTGACCATTTGAATGCAGGAATCCCGTTTACAAACTTATTGCCATAGATGCCATCTATCAGGAACAGCATAGTTTTTCCCCCAAGATCCTTGTGCCCCAGGTAATCTGTAAAAACCAGGTATTTGAACGAACCATCCCTGTTCTGGCTGAAACCACTGGAATGGGCATTCTTGTGCCAATCGTCCTCGATGCTGGTGCAGCCAAAATAATTTTTCGCACAGAGCGTCACACCCTGACTTACATGTCCCTTCATCAAAGCGAGGTTGATCAGGTAATCAGCTTCCACGACACAAGTGGCCAATCCAGTAGCAACCTTGCCATTATCGATGGAATAGGGAATGGCATTGGCCACAAATTTGGCCTTTTCGCGACCATCTCCCCCATTGTGATCCACAAAATGGACTTTCGGGTAGGCCGAATGACATTTGTCAAAAATGTTGTTGGTGACAAACCGGCTGGGATCTGCTACCGTGATATTTTCGGGGGCAACGCCTGCCTCATTCACCAGACTCCTGATCAGGGAGAGGATGAGTTGCGGGTTGGCATTGATTTCATTGGTATTTTCATGCGAACTGGTATTGTTCAGGTTGACCTTGATGGTAATCTTCTGACCTGCCAGATAGCCGGCATTTGAATTATTCCTGGTTTTATTGAAGAAATGAAACAGATCATCCCATGCTTTTTTCTCATTTTTGGAACCTGTCAGCGACAAAAGTGTCTGAGTCAAGAGTTGATCTGTTCCCACCTGGTTGTTGAACTGATCTTCCCACCAAAATCCGGTCTTGCCATTCCCAGGAGGCAATGTGCTCGTTGTGACCCCAGGCAACCCTGCCGGGATGCACTCCCCTTGCAACGCCCACCGGAAGGTTGGCCTTGTACCAAATTTCCAGTTTACCACTATCCGCGGTAGCATCTGAAGCCGATTTAGACAACAGCAGCGAGGTTGCTGCAATACCGGCCACTAAAAAAAGGAAGGCCGCAAGGTACCTGGTTTCCCGCCAACGCTGCAGTACTTTTTTAAAGGCAATGGCAGTTCCTGAAAAGGCCAGCAACCAGATAACAAATCCAGACATCAGGGGTGCAGCGGCACGCATGCAGGGATAATATGCTCGCTGGGGCTTGGGAATGACCCTGAAAAGAAACCAAATGGTCGATGAGAAGCCCAGAAATAGCAATGAAATTTTGGTAAAAACCGGTTTTTTAACCAGAGAGGATAATCTCAGAATCAGAGAAAAAAAATTGTTCTTCATTTCTTCACAAGTTTAAGATCAAGAAAATCGTAGTTCATATTTCCATTCGAAACTGTCTTCAAAGTCAGTACGTGAATCCCCTTTTTCAGTTCAACAACGGTCAGTGCGTTTATCCTGTTCCAGTGGTGCCACTGTCTCCAGGCAATGGGCTCCTTGTCGTTTCGGGTGGAGGGAACCTTTAACTCAGAAGTTAACTGCTTGCCATCCAAATCAAAGGCAATGCCACCGTCTCCACTGGCAGTATACATCAGGTCGATGGAGTAGAAACCGGATTTTTTAACGCGAACTGAGTAGTTGATGAATTCTCCGGGAACGGTCCAGCCAACATAAAGCTGTCCCATTTTCGGTTCAACCCTGTTGAACGGATTGTTATCAATCTCATTTGGTTTGGTGTAGGAGATATCTACCCCCTCCGCCATCCTGAATTCATTCAGGATGCTTCCATTGGCAGGGTTCAGTTTGCCGCTTCCGTTGTTGACAGGATCACTGTCGTGGTAGGCGATCCCTTCCCCACCCTGGTCATAAAATTCACATTCAATGGTTCCGGGGATTCGCTGAAACTGATTCTTCCAGGGTTTCCCTTTGTAGGATGATTGTGCAAAGGATCCGCTCCAGTGAAAAAGCAGCAGAATCGGGATGATGATCTCCCAGGGAGTAAAATTTCGAATCATTCGTGCTTGAGCAGGCATAAATCCAATGATGCAGAATAAAAACATTACAATGAGTCAGGCCGGATTTATGAAATGGAGCATTTGATTTGCGCCAATTATTAGATTAAACAATTGTCACAATTCAACATCCGGGTTATCTGATTGCAAAAGCTATTGTTGAAAATTTGTCACTCTTCCCAAAAAATCTACCGGAAACCACATCAATTGAAAACGGCTGTTTGATCGTTGGCCATTCCGAGTATTGAAAGGTATAATAGTTTGGCGGCATCTTCCATTATTTCAGGTGTCAGTCCGTCGACGTTATCCAGCGGATGATGATAATAAACGGTTTTGACGGTACCTGAAGTAAAGAGATGCAGCGTACGGTATCCTGCCTTTTCAAAAATTGCCCCATCCGTCCGCGGTCGGCCAAAGCTGACACGGGCTTCCGAAGCATCGAAATCGCGGTGGATATATTTTTTGTTGGATTCCGAGAAATAGTTCAGAATGGAGGGATGTGATTTGCCGTTGGCCAGAAAAAGTCCGGTTCCATTGCCCACCATGTCGAGGTTGATCATGCAGACCACCTTTTCCTTTGGCCAGATGGGTGTCTCCACGTACTTTTTGCTTCCAAAGAGTCCGCACTCTTCCCCACCAAAGAAAATAAAGATAATGGTACGTGCCGGCTTGATTCCCGAACTGGCAAGCGCTTCAGCTGCTGCCAGAATATCGCAGGAGCCGGACCCATTGTCGAGTGCCCCAGGAAACAGGCATCCCGGACTTCCTACGGCATCAAGATGTGCACCGAGTACAATGGCTTCATTCTTCAAGACTGGATCGCTTCCTTCAATGACTCCAATGACGTTGCAGGATTTTCCATCGGGAAAATATTTTGAGGAAGCCGTAATCTGAACTTTTTTGCCAAGTGCAAAGGAGTTTGGCTGGATATTTTTGGTGATGGAGGCGTGGGTCTCCGCATATTTTTTGCCACTTCCGGCAAAAAGCTCTTCCGCCACCGGTTCACCTATGTGTGCGTAGACAAATCCCTTGAGAAACGAGGTATTGGGATTGGCAATTTTGCTCACGTAAAGCAGACCAATGGCCCCCAACTCCCTGGCATGCTGGAATTTGTACCTGTGGTAACTGTAGGGTTCCCATTTAAGCTGCAAACTATCGTTCGCACTGTATGGAATACCTGTTTCCATCAGCACTATTTTCCCTTTTACATCTATGTTTTTGTAATCATCATACCCCAAATCAGGAGCCGTAATGCCAAATCCAACATAGACGACCTCTCCCGAAACTTTCCCGGAAGCAGTATTGGATCCGGGGTAAAAATCATCCGGGAAGTGGTACTCCTTTCGTTTTGTATCTTTTCCTGCCAAAAGCGTCACCGTACCGGGAGAGAGGATTTGACTGTAGGCATTCGGGAAATACTGGAAGTAGCTGGTATCGTTGATTCCCGGCTTCAACCCTGCCAGTTTCAGCTTTTCAGCCACCCATTTGGCTGCCATCAGGTAACCGGGTGAGCCGGAAAGGCGTCCGCCATATTTGGCCGAAGTCAGCTCTGCATCATAGTTAAGCAGGTCATTGCTGGAAATGGAATGAAATGTCTTGAGGATTATTTTTTCCTGATCTTGTGTAAAGCCACTCGAAGCCATCAGACAAAATAAGAGTACCGGCAACAATTTTGAACACATAGCTGGTCAATTTAACTGAGTTAAAAGTAGCTAAATTGCAAACAAGAACTAGTATAAATTGATGCCTAAAGCTGCTTTTAATTTATAGGCAATGACGACTCTTTCAATTCTGGCTTTCAATAAAAGCAGGCTGCTTTCTGAAACTGCATTCTCTGCATCCAGCAAATCCAGGTTGGTGAGGGTGCCGGATTTGAATCTCAAGTCGGCTAGTTCCAGTGCCTTTTTAGCCTGAGAAAGCTGCATGCTGAACAATTCGGTTTTGGAAATAGCGGCCTTGAGGGCATTGATGCTCTCCATCACTTCGTTGGTAATGGTTCGTCTGGTCTGGTCCACCTCGAGGCTATTCGTCCGAATGGTTGAACCGGCCAGCTTGGTATTCAAATCATTGCGGGAGGCGTCATAAATTGGAATGAGCAGGCTTAATCCGATGGCATAATTTGCTTTCGGCTTATCCAGTTCAGGAATGTATCCGTTTTTCCATCCGCCGCTGGCAAAGGCCGCAAGCACCGGATTCTCGTGTTTCTTCAACAAATCCTGATAAGCCTGTGAAAGCATCATCTTCTTTTCAGAGATCTTAACTTCATTTCTGTTATTCAGGGCAACCGAAATCAGGGAGTCCTCAGCAAATGGAATCAGTTCGGAATGAAGCAAATTTTTGACACGGTGTTTCGCGGTAGCAGGTTCTCCCAAAAGCATGTTAAGGTAGGAATTCTGAAAATTGAGCGATGTGACCACATCGGTTTTCTGACTCTCTACGTTGGAAATGCGAACCTTTGTGCTCAAAATCTCATATTGTGTCGCTGACCCCGTTTCCGTCTTCTTCTCCACATTTTTGAGATGGGCTGCCAGCGTCACCAGTTGTTCATCCTTGATGGCAATAGCCTCCTGAAAAAAGAGCAGATTGTAATAACAACCGATCACAGCCATCGACATTTTCTGTTTTATCTGACCGATGCCGAGTGTGGAGAGTTCCTTGCTCTTCTCTTCAAATTCAATGTTCATTTTGGTTTTTCCAAAATCGGAAATTTGCTGACTAACTTTTACTCCTGCATCAACATTTTCTCTGGGTGCCAGAGAAAAACTGCCCAAATTCGGCAGTGTCAGGGAAGGAACTGGTCCGATGTGCGCATAAGTACCAGAAAACATCGCGTTTGGCAAGTAGGAGGAACGCGCGAGTTCAATCTTCAAATCGGCTGCATTCAAGGCTTCAGTTGCCTGCTGCACGGTGGGATAAGTCTGTATCACTTTGTTTATAAGCGGTACCAGCTCCAGTGAATCGCTGGCATTTACCTGGCCATATCCTCTAACGCTGAGAACACAAACGAGCAGAGACGCGAAAGAGATGATTTTGAAGAAACGATTTGTCATGACTGTTATTTTTATGCTTTCTTTTTCTTTTTCGTACGAAGGAAAATAATCGGGATGCCACCTATCAGGGTAACTACTGAGGCGATCAGAAAATCATCGTTGATTCCTTCTATGTAAGCCTGTTTGGTCACATCAGACATAATCACATACTGGGATTGTCTTTTGGCAATGGCCATTGAACTACCCGTGCTGTGAGTGAATGATTCGCTCAGGTTTTTTACGGAAGTCTGATAGGCAGGTGTATTGGATTGCAAGGCTCCCCCATAATTCTGAACGTGGAAGTTTACCCTTGTGGTGAGGAAGGTGGCCAGGATGGCTACGCCAAAACTTCCCCCCAATTGTCTGATCACATTGTTTATTCCGGAAGCCTGTGCCATCTTCTCCTTCGGAATATCGATGAGCGATACGGCCAGCAATGCGGAATAAATGACCCCCATTCCAACACCCCTGAGATAGAGCGGCAACATAATGGCTGAATGTTCCGTCAGAAAAGATAGGTGGGAATTCAGGTAAAAGCTGAAAGACATGAGCAAAATCCCAAAAATTATCGGAATCTTTGGATTGATCTTTCCACTGATGTATCCTGAAAGCGGTGCCACCACCCCCTGAATGATCCCCACCGGGAGAAATACGGACCCCGACTGCAAGGCCGTATAGCCCAACGAGTTCTGCAGGAAGAGCGGCAACAGGAAGGTGCTGCCGAACATACCTATCCCAAAGAGGAACATCACAAGCGTGCTTATTCCAAAGTTGTAATTGCCCAGCAGCCGAAGGTCAATCATCGGATTTTCCGCTATGAACTCGGCCGTGATAAACACGGCCAACGCAACAATGGATACTGCAAAACAGGCAAGGATGTATGGTGCATGCCAGCCTTCCGAATTGGTGATCGCACTTCCCTCTGTTAGTGCATACAAGATGACGGGAAGGAAGAGACTGACAGAAATAAACCCGACCGCATCAAACTTTCCGGTGTGTTTTTGCTTCATCTCTCTTTGAATCAGAACGGTAATCACCATTCCCACGACCCCAACCGGTACATTGATATCAAAGATCAGCTGCCAGTTAAAATTATCCACAAGGTAACCACCGATAAGTGGTCCAAACGAGACGGATGCTGCAGCGGCTACTGCCCAGAAGCCTACAGCCAGACCCCGCTGCTTGGGCGGAAATTCCCTGACGATAATGGCCATACCGAGTGGCTGAATGATCCCGGCACCCAAACCCTGGATGACACGTGAGAAGATCAGCATGTTTTCGTTTTCAGACATTCCGCACATGAATGAACCAAGGGTAAAAACAAGCATCCCAAGAAAATACATCCGTTTGTATCCAAAATGATCGGCCAGCCATGCAGCTGCCGGCAGCATGACCGCCAAGGCAAGCATGTAGGCTGTCAATACCCATTCAATGGTATCCAGACCAACCCCGAAAGAGGACATCATCTTGGGAAGTGCAACATTGATAATGGTCGCATCAAGAACGGCCATAAAAGTACCTATCATGATGTTGGCCAAGACAAACCACTTGTAAAAGTCGTGACTCGGATGCCACATGGAATCACGTGTCCGGATGAACCGCCGAATCCTGTGCGAATGACTGGGTACCCGCATTATTTATCCTTTTGTATTTTCACTACCACTGACATCCCTGGCAGGAAACTCATTTTTCTGATATCAGAACCGCTATCGTCACTGTCAATGGATATCTTAACTGGAACACGCTGGGTCACCTTGGTGAAGTTTCCGGATGCATTGTTGGCAGGAATCAATGAAAAAACGGACGCCGTAGAGGCACCGATGGAGAATATTTTGCCATGGAACCACTTGTCGCCAAAGGCATCAATGGTAAACTTGGCTGATTGATTGAGGTGTACGTCAGCTAGTTTTGTCTCTTCCAGATAGACAATCACCCAACGAACCTTTTGACCCGTCAGGGAAAAAATTGCCTGACCCGGTGATACAATGTCGCCGGCAAGTAACCATCTTTTGGCAATGACTCCGTCGAAAGGAGCATAGAGTCTTGTATTTGTCAACTGCGTCTCGATCACATTGATTTGTGCATTGGCAAAACCAACGGCAGCGTTGGCACTTTCAATCTGTGCCCTTGAAACTGCAAGCTGAATTTTGGCCGCATCGAGTTGAGCCTTGGCCGTTTCCCATGCCTTTTTCATGTGGTCATACTGCTCCTTGGTGATCACATCACCAGCAACCTGAACCTTTGCACGTTCATAATCTTCCTTCGCCTTGGCTAGACTCACGTCAAAAACCTTGATGTTTTCATTGTCATAATTCAGTTTTGCCCTCACTTGCTGCAATTGTGCATCCGCCTGAACCAACATGGCCTGGGTCTGATTCTTCTGGGCAAGCAGATCGAGACTGTCCAATTCAACAAGCAAACTGTTCTTTTTAATGGTATCCCCTTCATCGGCGTGGAGCCTGGCAATTCTTCCCAATATTTTTGCCCCAACCTGCACATTGTCTGACTCTATGTGTGCATCATCCGTCGACAGGTACATGGAATAATCGCGGTACCAATACCAGGTGGCACCAATTACAATCAATACAATTAATAAAAGGGGGATGTAAATTTTTGCCCCGTTTTTGGAGGTTCCGCTTTGAGCCATTGTATTCGTATTAAAAATTCAGTATTTATTCAATTTCAGCTTTTTTAAAGCGGTACAAATTTAATCGTTTTATTTCTCCCTGATGCTGATCCAACTTCAATAAATAATTAACAATTGGCACGGAAAGTCGAATGAGCGTTTTTTTTTGCAAATAAGAAAAACATCCAAAAAAAGCAATGGATGACAGGGAATCAACAGCCGACTGAAAATTTGATTTTACGAAATAAAATCTATTACAAACTACTCAACTACAATTATTTCGTGAATCTTTAGGGCAGGCAGTTCACACTTCATCAACCCATCCCGGTAGGTGTATTTTAAGTTGACGTTTTCGGGTTGCAACATCACTTTTTTGGGAGATGCCGGCAACCTTAGCGTAATGTCAAGCGGGCCGATCGTAGGAATCTCATCAAAAGCCAATACCCTGTCGTTGTCGTGCGGACCTGAAACATTGACCAAATTTAAAATCATAGCGCCCTCTTTTTTATTCAGTGTAACATCCACATTGTGAGACCCTGAAACCGACACGATGGGTTCCGGAAATAGTTGCTGCACCAAGGTTGCGAGAAATTCCCTGAGCACGGGTGCAGATCTGCCTACATAAGCCTTCCCCATCTCAAGGTGGGTGGCAGCAATCGTTCCCTTGCCATAGTTGGTGATGGTGGCTGCAATTTCAGAAGGCCCCTCCATGTTGATGGCCTGGTAATATTTTCCAAATGACCTTACTCCCCTACCGGGAGTTACTCCCTGGGAGAGAGACATCAGCTCTGCTATCCATTTGTTGTATTCCAATCCGTTATTTTTTACTTCAGCTGGAGCTTTGACCACATAATTGAGCTCTTCCCTGAAAAGCTGGGCAGAGTTTGGACCAACAAGCAGCAATGTTCCACCCTGTGCAACATAATCCAGCAATCTCTTCTTAAAATCAGGCGTGATGGTCTCCCATTCTGGATAGATAAGCAACGGATATTTGTTGATCTCTTTCAACTGATGTTCCGCAACTACATCTACTACATACTGCGAGGAAAGCAGGTTTTGCAGGATTCCCTTCAGGGGAGTCAACTCCTTGTCAAATCCGCCGAACAGTCTATTCGTCTTCGCATAAAGCGCATCCTTCGATAAGATCAGTCCGATTTGGGGAATGCCCGTTACTCCCTGGCACCAGGGCTGCCTTTCCCTGCAAAACTTGGCAGCCTCCGACAGAAGGGGAATCATCCAATTGTGAATGGAACCATCCCGCTTTTGCTGCAGGTAAATCTGGACACCACCTCCGAGCGAAATCACCGATGCCAGTTCCCTTTCAATCTGTGGTGCACTCTTGACACACTGGGTACCTTCTTCATTGCCGATCCATGAGAACCCCCAGGCCATCAGATCCCAGGGCTTGCCTTGATTCCGGATAAATCGGGACTCCATTCTTGCACTGTTTACGCTGTTGAGTGAAGAAAAATCTCCGGAGATGAAATCAACAGGAATAGAAACCTGCTCTGGCATCAATGTTGAAAATGCCCAATTGCTGGCCACCTGAAATTTGGGATTTAAGGTGTGGAGTGCATTGGTGTATTTGGTTACATAGGCCTTGAATCCATCCCGACTGAACTGCAGAAATTCCTTCCACCCCGGATCACCCGGTTTACGCGGAATCTCTGTAAGACCTGTCACTTTGCGGAACAACTCCAGAGAACCTGGTGCATAGTCAGCCTGATGAGCCCAGCAATCTCCATCCACCCAAACGCCGTCGACGCCATACACGGAGGAAAGCTCTTTCAGCTGAGGGATCAGGAGCGAATCTGCATAGTTTCCAAAAACCGAGGTATTGTTTTTAGAACGTGTGCCGTCGGCTCCCACTGCCGCCCAATTGGGATGCAACTCGATCGACCTTGAATCCCACACTCCCGAATAGTGAAGATAAAGTGAAACTCCTCTGGCAGCGGTAACCGCACGCCAAATTTTAAGCTGGTCCTTTACAAATCCGGGCACCGGATTGCCGATTTTCGTAGGATAGCTTGAATAACCGGGATGTCCCTTGCAATCCACTTGAATAAAATCGGGATGCACCTGGTCGATCAAATTATTTACCATAGCCTCATCGACATTCTTACCGACCTCCTTGCAATCCGGCCCGGCATGAAAATCGAAATGCAGTCCAAAAAAACTGTGTGCACGATCGAATCGCAGAGGAACAGCGCTCACTCCTGGAAGGATGCATGCAATAAAAAGCAGACAAAAGAGTAGTAGTTTCTTCATCGGATGGTAGTTAATTAACAGGCAATGAAATTAAACAAAAATTAAAAATCAAATCCATTTTTCAGGACAAATGACGTATATCAGGTCTTTTGCACGTCAGAACTTTTTATCTTTGCTCCTTCCTAATTTCATTGAGTTTATGCATACTTTAAAATTGTTGTTCGTTGTCCTGATAATTTTTTGGACCAACACCCTGTCTGCCAAAGCTCCCCTGTTTACAGAAAAAGATTACCTCAACCATCCCCCCCGTATCATCAGAACCTGTTGCGCATTTGGGACCGATCTCAGGGTTTCGATTATACCTGTATACAGGTATACAATGCTGACAACACCAGATTTACTCGGACCCCATCACTATCTTGGAGATAAGGTAGAAAACAACGGAATCGTCTATACCCGAAGGGGTGGATTTGTGGATTTTGGTCATCTGCGAGATGCAGTCGACTGGACAGCCTACCTTTACAACCTCGAGAAGAGATGCCAGCAATCCGGAGAGCTGACAGTCCATCTTGGATTCGAGGATGGTGTAAAAGGTCTCTATTTGAAGATTCCGGCAACTGAGAAAGATGAAGATCTGATCAAAATCGCCTGCAGAATCGCCTACGACCTCTCCATCTGGCACGAAATTACGACCTGGTTTGGCGCTGCCGCCGTTCCGCTGGTATCTGAAAAATTTTCAAGTTTCTCCATTGAAGATGCCTATTCCAATCTTCTGGGCACCACTGTTGGCGCAAAAGCAATCAAGAGTGACTTGCCTTTCGAAGAGGCTGTCACCAAAATAATCAGTCAGACCTTGGTCGATTTGGAGTCTGTTACCACCAAGGACGAGAGTTACCAGGCCATGGAAGCGGTGAGGGATATCTGGTGGACCAGGAAGAAACCTCTGCCCAATAACCATGTCATGCTGGAGAGGGAGCTGGGTGTCTATGCAAACATGCAACCATGGTTGGTCCAGGTTGGGAAAGTAAAAACCCATTACCACTCCAGATTGAGTTGCCGGATCGGACAAATGACGGAATACCCTTGTCAGAATTTTACACCCTGACCATAAAGGGCAATCACAAAATTCCGGTAAAGAAAATATTTCATGACCGCAGCAAGCGACTGATCACTCAAAATGACTTCATCCCTATCATTGATTATGTTGGAACACGGATGCTGAAAGAAAATATTAAATTTAAAAAGTAGCGACGCATGGAGGGAAAAAGGGTCAGCCAAAATCAGGAAAACCTTATGAGGGTGAGTTTACTGGCCAGTCACCTTGCTACCCATTCTATCATTCTTGGATCACAGTCACCGCGCAGGAGAGAGCTCTTTGCAGGTTTGAATCTGCCCTTTTCTGTGGAAGTCAGGGAGGTTGACGAATCATTTCCCGAAGAGATGGACCCGGAAGCAGTTCCCGAATTCCTGGCCAAATTAAAGGTTTCTCCCTTCAGAACAGATTTCAGTGCAGATAGGTTGTTGATCACGGCAGATACCATCGTACTGATTGAAGGGCAGATTCTTGGGAAGCCTCTCGACTACCGTCATGCCTTCGACATGCTCCGGCTGCTTTCAGGAAAGAAACACGTGGTTATTACAGGAGTTTGCATCACCTCACACCTAAAACAGGTTACATTTTCAGACCATACGGAGGTTTGGTTTAAAACGCTATCCGATGAGGAGATTGATTACTACCTGACCCATTACCATCCATACGACAAGGCCGGATCCTATGGTGTTCAGGAGTGGATCGGCTATGTAGCCATTGAAAAGATTGCAGGCTCCTATTTCAATGTCATGGGACTGCCGGTACAACGACTCTACGAAGAATTGCTAAAATTCTAAATTCCATTTCAAAAGACAAAAAGAATCCAAATATAACAGCCTAATTTTAAAAATTGAATTTCCGGATCTTTCAACGGAAAGTAATCAGCCAAAAATAATGAACATGAAAAGAATAATCTTCCTGTTGCTCTGTAGCTTTATCTTCAAGTCTGGTTTCGCGGTCGAAGGAATGTGGATTCCCACCCTGTTGAAAAAATTCAACATCGAGGAGATGCAGAAAATGGGATTCAAGCTCTCTGCAGAAGAGATATACGATGTCAACCATGCAAGCATGAAAGATGCAGTGGTACTATTCGGTTCTGGATGCACCGGCGAACTGATATCCGGCGACGGACTGCTGATCACCAATCACCATTGCGGCTTTGGCCAGATACAAAAGCACAGCTCCCTGGAACATGACTATCTTTCAGATGGATTCTGGGCAGGCAAAAGGTCTGAAGAGCTCGTCAATCCAGGATTAACTGTTCAATTTCTGGTAAGAATGGAAGAGGTAACCAGCGAAGTCACCAAAGGTACCACGGAGGAGATGCAGGAGGACGCCTTAAAAAAACAGATTGCGGCCAACATAGAGGTGATCAAAAAAAGCTATTCAGGAAAGGAAAATTACCTGGTGGATGTCAAGCCCCTGTTTTACGGGAATCAATATTTCGCCTATGTTTATGAGGTTTTCAAGGATATCAGGCTGGTCGGTGCACCACCGGTCTCCATCGGAAAATTTGGTGGAGATACCGACAATTGGGTTTGGCCAAGACATACCGGCGATTTTTCGCTTTTCCGCATTTATGCAGGAAAAAACAACAAACCGGCCTCCTATTCACGCGACAACGTGCCCTATCATCCGAAAAAATTCTTTCCGATCAACCTTCAGGGAAACAAGGAGGGAGATTTTACGATGGTGTTCGGCTTCCCCGGAACGACCCAGGAGTACATTCCTTCGCAGGCTTTGCAATTACTGATTGAGAAAAGCAACCCCAACAAGGTGGACGCCCGCACCATTCGGCTGGAAATCATGGAGAAACAGATGGCTGCCAATCCTAAAGTAAGAATCCAGTATGCCTCCAAGTATGCAGGCATTTCAAATGCCTGGAAGAAATGGCAAGGAGAGACCAAGGGGCTGGTTCGGCTTCATGCAGTCGAAAGAAAGCAAAAGGAAGAGGCAGATTTTGAAGAATGGGTAGCACAGGATGCCACCAGGGAAAAGAACTATGGCTCCGTCTTCACGGATTTTAAGCAATCCTATGCCGCTCTTTCCGAAATTCAGGTTGCCTATGATCTCTACAATGAAACTGTATTGCGTGGCTCTGATGTTTTCGGTTTGATTTCGAGATTTGAACTACTTGAAAGAAACATCGGTGACTCATCAAAATTTAATGTCCAACGAAAAGCCCTGTCTGAATCCCTCCCGGGATACCTGAAGGACTACGACAGCGCCACCGACCAGTTGACGCTACCGGCCATGTTGAAGATTTATGTGGAGAGGGTGGATAAAAAATATTTGCCTGAAGAGCTGAACGAGAGGAGAAAAGAGATATTGTACGGATCCCTGGTCACAACCGCCTACAAGAAGTCTTTGTTCGCTGACAGCATTAAAATCAAAAACCTGCTGGCCAACCTCAATGTCAAATCCTTTAAGAAGCTGCACAAGGACCAACTCTACTCCCTTTTTTCAACCATTACGGCACATTACAACAAGAATATTGAACCTGTTTATCTGAAATTGAGCCAAGAGATCCTCAAAACACAGAAAAAATACATGGCAGCCATTCTAGGGATGAAAAATGGACAGCGACTGATGGCCGATGCCAACCTGACACTAAGGGTTACCTATGGCAGAACGGAAGGATTCGAACCAATGGATGGAGTTTATTATCAATACTATACTACGCTTAAGGGAGTGATGGGAAAAGAGAATCCGAAAATTTCGGATTACGAGGTTCCTGCAAAACTCAAGAAGCTGTACCAATCTCAAGATTATGGAGCCTATGCCAATGCCGCAGGCGAGATGCCCATTGCCTTTTGCGCCTCCAACCATACCACGGGAGGAAATTCAGGCAGTCCCGTAATCAATGCCGGTGGTGAACTGATCGGCGTCAATTTCGACAGGTGCTGGGAAGGTACCATGAGTGATGTTCTTTTCGATCCGGAACGCTGCAGGAACATCGCCCTGGATATTCGCTATGCCCTTTTCATCATCGACAAATTTGCGGGAGCTGGATATTTGTTAAATGAGATGCAACTGATCAGGTGAGTCGCAATTTTGGATTTTCGATTGTGGACTTTAGGTTGTGAAGCAAACCGCTTTTTTTCAGCAATTGATACTCATGCTCAAAATTGGGGGTAAATACATTTTTGCCCAGGTTTTTTTCGATTTCACCCTGTTTCCAGAATCTTGCCTCTGTGATCTCTTCGGAACTCAGGGCATTGGGGTTTCCCCGGTAGGAGACAAAGCTGTATACAAGTTCTGACTCAATTTCAGTGTTCCACAGGTATTTAAGGGCAGGGTGCGCATCAAAATCCTGCAAACCGATCTCTTCACTTGCCTCTCGTTTCAGTGCCTCCTCGATGGTTTCTCCGTACGACAGATGTCCGCCGACTGCTGTATCCCATTTCCCGGGCTGAATCAGTTTCGTCACCGCTCTCTTTTGGAGAAATATGGACTGATCGCCCAGCAGTTGCAAGTGAACAACCGGATGAAGGGTTTTGGATCCGTTGTGGCAATAAGAGCGCAAGGCCTTGCCCAAAATTCTTCCCTCTTCATCGACCATAGGCAACCATTCCTCCTGATCTGAATAGATTGGTCCCCTTCCGGCCTTCATTTTCTGACGAACGAATTGAAATCCGACATAGATTCCCATCATGATAAAGAGGAGAAAACTACTGATGAAGGCCCATATCTCCTTGCTCATAAAAAATGCAGACCATAGTACCAAAATGGTGTGAATCCAAACCATCCAGAACATCACCAGCATGTTCTTCCTGAAAAGTTCCTTTTGCATTTCATCCATATGGACACCCTTCAGATATCTTTGAGACAGGGAACCCAATGGATCAATTTTGGTGAAGAGTGACATCGATATCAGTGCAACCAGCACCAGATCAATCATGGCAGGTTTAACCTTAAAAAAGATGTCGTTGTCAAAGAGATAGGAGAGTCCGGAGAGGAGCAGTAACAATAAAGTGTCCAAAAGCACAAAACGATCCAGTTTTTTTTCCCGGACATAGCTAGCTGCCAATTCGATCGACCCGATGGATACGGCCACGGCAAGGCCTGCTTTCATCCCCCAGAACTCATCGGCCAGAATAAAGACCAAAAGAGGGAGTAGTCCCGGAATCAGTTTCTTGATCAAGTTACGTTATGGCTGCAAAAATATTTTGGGAATTTTCTGGATGGTTTTGAAGGTATCCGTGGATCTGTATACCTTGTAAAGTGTCACATAAAAGACTAGCGTGGAATAGGCGGGAATGGAACCCTGGGCAGTTCCGGCATAAGCATCCTTGGAAGGAATTATCCATTTGGCGGATCCACCCGGCCGCATGTGGGCAATTGCCTCATTCCATCCGGCAATCACGGAACTTGAACCAACGGTAAATCCAAACGGTTCGTACATACCGGATGTGTCAAACTCGGTACCGTTTTCAATGCCCATCGTATCGTTGTCTTGAATCAGGTAACCACGATAAAATAATTTCACATAATTTCCGGCAATGATGGAATCACCCTTTCCTTTTATTGAATCAATGACATACAATCCGGAGGAGGTTGGCGTCGCACCCTTATGGAATTTATTGATGTATTTGCTTAGCAACACAGCTTCGGTATCGCGTTGAATTTGCAAAGTGGTCTTGTTGCAGGAAGCCAAAGCCATGACAAGGAAAGCGACCAATACCAGATAAGAATATTTTCCCAACTTCATCAGTAAAAATTATTGTGTATGGGGCTATTCATAAAAACCCGACTACAAGGATACGAAATGTTAATGACCTTCTCAACTTTTGAATATTCATTTGAGCCGATCCGTGCAAAATTAACCAAATTTAACCCTAAGACAAGCCCAGACAACGAAAAATCACCTCTCTGCCCTACTTTCCTTTTCCAGGGAATCTGAATATTGAGGCAAGAGCGAGATCCATTTATCCACTGCTTCTTGCAGGGATTTTCGCGATTCACCTCCAGCTGCATTGTGGTGACCACCGCCACCAAAATGGAGGGCAGAAAAGTCATTGGCAGCAAATCCTCCTTTCGATCTGAAGGATATTTTGATCTTCTCTTCATTCTCCAAAAAAAAGGCAGAAAATATGATTCCCTTCACGGAGAGCGGATAGTTGACAAATCCTTCCGTGTCGCCAACCTTAAAATTGAATTTCTTCAGTTCTTCTTTTGTTAAGGAGATCAATGCCGCATGGTATTCGGGGAAAATTCTCATTTTTTCAGACAAGGCGAATCCCAGAAGCCGCAAGCGATCGGCACTGTTGGTGTTGAAGAGCGCTTCCTGTATGCTGTGCTGGTCGGCTCCTTTTGCAATGAGTCTGGCAGGTGGCGTCATAAAGTTCAGGCCTGCCGGCATTGTGACTGAAAGAGGCAGTATCGGCAATAATTCCCGTTAGCAAAGCATTGGCAGCAAGCTTATCCAAATGTTGCAGCCATCCCATTTTCACAATAAAATCAAATGCCAGTTCGGCTGTTGAGCTGACTTTGGTGTCGGAAAATAAAAACGGAGTTTCAACGATGGGTTGCGGATGATGGTCAATGAGAACCACTTTCGTGGAAAGCGCTTCCAATTTTTTCCGAACCCTCCCGGTTCTCTTGATGTCATTGAAATCCAAAAAAAAGAGCAGATCAGCCTCATCCAGAATTCGGCAAGCTTGCTTCTCAGAATTATCAAAAATCACCCAGTTTGCGTAATTTTCCAATCCGGGTACCAGCGGTGGAAAATCTGTCGGATAGACCACCGCAGACTGAAATCCTGCATTCAACAGGACACTGTGCAATCCAAGTGTCGATCCAAGGGCATCCCCATCCGGATTTGCATGTGTCACCAGGACAACTTTCTTTACCTTCTCCTGCATCCACAACAACAGTGAACGACAACTTTCTGGACTAATATTGGTCATAAGTCTTGCTATTCTTTCAAAGACAAAAATACGCTAATCTTTTTCATTCGGGACATCATTTTCAGGAAAGAGAAAAGCGTTTTAACATCCAGCCTAAGCGAGGAGTTTGAGATGGCCCCAAAAACCCGTTTCGAAGGATGATGAAAAATTTCTACTTTTGTCGCAGAAAAATATACACTGAAAAATTAACTCAAATGGCACAGAATCTCACCTTCACCATGATCAAACCTTGCGCCGTACGCAACCAGTACATTGGGGCAATTCTGAAAATGATTTCGGAAAAGGGTTTTCGCATCAAAGCAATGAAACTTACCCACATGACCCGCGAAAATGCAGAGGCATTTTATGGCATTCACGCAGGCAAACCATTCTTCGAAGGGCTGGTCTCCTTTATGTCTTCAGGCCCGATCGTTGCCGCAATTCTGGAAAAGGAGAATGCCATTGCAGACTTCAGGGAGCTGATAGGAAGCACCAATCCTGCCAATGCAGCTCCCGGAACCATCCGTCAGCTATTTGCAGAATCCTTTACCGCAAATGCCATACACGGTTCTGACAGCGACGAAAATGCGCTTATCGAAGGTTCCTTCTTTTTTTCTCAGATGGAACAATTCTAAATACGGAACAATGGTGCCTGAAAGAAAATTAATCAACTTCCAATTGAATCCATTTTTTTTCAAATCCGTAAATCTATACAACAATGCTTGTGTAGCTGTTGCTACATTTTGAACAGTTGAGATTTGAATCATTCATTGATGGGAAACCGTAAAATCTGTCCATATTAATAGTTTGCAGATCCGGTCGGGCATCTTGTCGCCATTTAAAAAATTTAGTAAAACATGAAAGAAAGTTCAGTAAAAATTACGTTTGCCGGAAATCCATTGACATTGTTGGGCAATGAAGTCAAAGTAGGTGATAAGGCACCAGATTTTACAGCCGTTGGAGCTGGACTGGCTCCGGTAAAATTGTCTGATTTTGCAGGAAAAACGATCATCATTGCAGCCTATCCATCTGTTGATACAGGCGTTTGTGCTGCCCAGAACAGAAGATTCAATGCGGAGGCCAACAATCTGAAGGATGTGGTTGTGTTGTCGATTTCCTGTGACCTTCCTTTTGCACAGAGTCGTTTTTGTGCAGCAGAAGGGCTGGAAAACATCAAAACCATTTCAGATCACAAAGACCTTGAGTTTGGTCAAAAATATGGTTTCTGGATCAAGGAACTCCGGTTGCTTGCCCGAGGAACCGTTGTCATCGATGCAGCGGGCATCATCAGGTATGTGGAATATGTTTCAGAAGTTACCCACGAACCCAATTTTGATGCAGCACTTGCAGTTGTAAAGAGCCTGTAAATTAAAAAAAAGTTGTTAGCCATTAGTTGTTAGCCGTTAGCCAAAAGCCGATAGCTTACAACTGATGGCTTTTTTTATTTAAAAAGCAGGCAAACCGGTTTAAATGCATTAATTTGATCCGTATAGGTAAGCAGTCCTGTCTCTGCATTACGCCTGAAAGCCACGATGTTGTCTGAATTCTGGTTGGCAACCAACAGATATTCCCCTCCAGGGGTGAGGGTAAAATTACGTGGCATTTCTCCTCTCGCATCTTCCTGACCAATCAGCCTGATTTTTGACTCTTCGTGCAAAACAGTGAATATGGCTATGCTATTCATTCCCCTGTTGGAAACATACAGAAAATTTCCGTCCGGTGAAAGATGAATATCTGCCCCAGTGTTCGGTTTGGAAAATCCGGCCGGAAGTGTGGATACGGTCTCCGCTACTTTGAAATTTCCATTTCCCATCAATTGCACGACTGAAACCGTACTGTTTAGCTCATTCACGACAAAAAGTAATTTTCCGTCGGGATGAATGACCATGTGACGCGGTCCGCTTCCGGGAGCCATTTTGATCTCCGGATATTTGTTTGGTTTCAATGCAAACGAGCTTTTTTCTATGTTGTACACCTTAATCTGGTCGGTGCCAAGATCCGCAACAAAAATCCGTTTCCCGGCCGGTTCAAAGAGGGCACTGTGTACGTGCGGTTTTTCCTGCCGTTCGGCCACCGGTCCTTTGCCGGTATGTTGGTCTATGGAGCGAACCTCAGACAGCTCGCCAGTTGGCTCCAAACGCATCAGGGCAACATTTCCTCCGGTATAATTCGATGCCAAAACAGCACCCTCCCCATTGACAGCTACATGGCATGGATGTGCTCCACCACTGGATACTTTGTTTACGGAAGAGAGGTTACCTGCCTCATCGACGTTGAAAAGCTCAATGTACCCCATCTTTTGGTTGTTCTCATCCTGGGTTTCCCTGACGGCCAAAAGGTATTTTCCATCCTTGGTCAGGGCCAGATAGGAAGGGTTTTCCGACAAGGCTGCCAATCCATTGCTGTGCAACTTTCCCGTAACAAGATCGATGCCAAAACGGTAGATTCCTTCACTGCCATTGTCGGTATAGGTGCCAACATAAAAATGCCGGATCGCACTGTTTGCATCAGTCTGCGCCGAGGTATAGGCCGATAGAACCACCAGCAAACAAATTAGACAAAGATTTTTCATAGGCAGTGTTTTTCTGTTTTTTCGGGATGTACCCAGGTTTGAAGTTCCAAAGGTTGACAAGGTATAAAATCTGAAGCTAAAATTGGTTTCCAACTTATTGTAAAGTGAAAGTATAAATCTTACACCAGATTAACGTTTCATTTTGAAAGAAAAATTGCCGGATCCAACCTTGCAGTAGAATTTTCCGTCAGAACTTCTGGATAGAATCACTTTCTGACCCTTTTCCGTTACTGCCTTTTCTTCAGAAAAAGGAAAAATAACTGTCGCTGTGGCATTGGCTGGAATTTCAACCTCCATCACAATATAATTTTCATCTCTCTTCCATTCACTTCTGATCGGTCCAAATGTGGATTGGTAGTTGGCCTTGGCCCATGTCAGGTCTCCGACCATTTCAGGCCGGATGACTATATTTTTGAATGCCACGCTACCCGTTTCCTGTTTGATGCCTCCCAGGCCGGTATAAAACCATTCCATCAAATGGCCCAGCATCAAATGGTTGTTGGATACCTCCTCCAGGGCAGGCCAGGATTCCGTCAGTGCAGTAGCCCCCTTTTTCAGCTGGAAACCGTATCCGGGATGGTCATTGCGACTGTTCATGTCAAAAAGCACCTGCGACCCGCCTCCCTCTTCCAGTGCCTTTACCAGGAAATGAAAGCCTATGTCTCCTGCAGTCAAGGCAAATCCGGAACTTGAAATTGAAGTGACAAGTCGGTCATAAACGGCCTTTCTGTTCTTTTCGTCTACCAATCCGACATACAGAGGCATGGCCATGGATGTTTCACTTCCGGTTGCATATACCAGGGAACCGGAATCGAAGAATCGGGCATTGAAAGAGGATTTCACCTTGTCTGCCAAACCATCCAATTTTTCCGCTTCTCCGGTCTGTTGGCATATTTTCATCATGCGGGAAAGCAACTGCAAATCATAATAATAAATAGCAGTAGCCGTCAAGGCTTTGGGGGTTAGCTGAGCCTCACCGGGTGCCTTTGGTCCAAAATCGCACCAATCGCCCAGCCCATAAGTGAGAATATTCCCATTGGCCTTTCTCCCCAGGTAATCCACATATTTTTGCATCATGGGCAGGGCTTTTTCCAGGGTGGTGCGATCTCCATACCATTCCCATAAAATCCAGGGAAGCAAGACCGCAGCACTGCCCCACTCCGGTGAATCCCGGAAGCCACCTACAAATTGTGTGTATTCCGGTGCAATATCCGGAACAAGTCCATCGTTGGTCTGGGCATCCATCATGTCTCTAACTGCTTTTTTGTACAGCGAATATAAATCGTAGTTGTAATGAAGTGAGGCCCCCATCAGGTAGGTCTGCTCCAACCATCCCAATTTTTCGCGGTGCGGACAATCGGTGACCACACTCTGCAGGTTGCTGCGGATGGCCCAGTCGATCAGGGTGTAAATCTGATTAAAGAGGGGATTCGAACAGGAAAAATTACCATTTTTCTCCGAGGAATTACAGGTATGAAGCATCTCCAGTTGCAATACCATTGGAAGTTCAGGATGCAGAGTATCCCCCTTCGGTGCGGCACCTTCCACCATCACGTACCTGAAGCCGTAATAGCTGAATCTTGGCCGCCAGTTTTCCTCTCCTTCCCCTTTCAGGGTATAGGTATAACAATGAGGTGAACCGGATGCGCGCTGGTTGATTTCCTTTTCCTGGGATATTAACTCTCCGGGAGTGAGTTTTATTACAGCTCCCTTCTTGCCACTTACCTTAAGTTCAACAATACCGGAGCCATTTTGTCCAAAATCGTAAAGGTATCTGCCACTCCCCCTCTTTTCAATACTTTTTACCTGAATGGTCTGGTTGACCGTAATTGGAAAATCATCTTCAGCCATTAAACCTCCTTTTGGAACCGATGCAGCAAGGGCAGCCTTCCAGTCGGTATCCGCAAAACCGGGTAGATTCCATCCTTTTTGCTCCTTGGTGGCATCGTAATCTTCGCCCCCATAAATACTGGAGAAGCTGATAGGTGATGGTGAACTTTTCCATTCGGTTCCGGATACGATATCTGTTGTTGTCCCATCCGTGAAGGCCATTCTAAGTTTACAAATCAATTTGGGATAATCGTAAGCGATCACCATTTTTCTGTACCGTTCTCTTGAAATGTAATAAAATCCATTCCCCACGATCACACCCAGGGCATTTTTGCCTGACCGGACCTGACCGGTTACGTCATAGGTATTGTACAGGCATCTTTTGTCGTAATCGGTCCATCCGGGAGAGAGAAAACTGTTGCCGATCTTTTCTCCGTTGAGATAGGCTTCGTACTGACCCAGTCCACAAATAAAAAGAGTGGCCTCCCTAATTTTCTTGTCGGCATTGAACTCTTTTCTGAACAACGGGATGATACTCCTCCGAAGGGCTTTGTTCCCAAGTTTGTCGCCGGATCCATGCACCCCAGGCACGACCTTCATCGTATCGGGAAGGTTTTCATAACTGATCCAGCTTGCACCTGCCCAATCTTTTGCCGCCAACAGTCCCATCCTGAAACTGGCAACTTCGCTCCAGTCAGATTCTCTGCCCACCTGATCCCTTAACTTAATTCTCCAAAAATACTTCTTTCCTGAATCGAGGTTGGCTCCATGATAAACAACCTGATTAGACGCATCCGTTGGTACAAAATTCGAATCCCAACTGAGCGCCTTCTCCATTTTTAATTTTTCTTCCGAATCAGCAACTTGGATCCGATAGGCACCCTGCACAACATTCCTTGCAGTTGAACTGATCCACCAGCTAAAATGGGGATTCTTCTCCCCGATTCCAATGGGATTGATCCTGGATTCACAACGAAGGTTGCCGACAGAGATTGAATTTCTGGCTACCAGGATGGCTGTAGCAAAGACCAGCAAGATGGTCAGTCTAAGTTTAATTTTGTTCATTTCAGTTTTGTTAATTTTTCATACAACTCCCTGGATATCCTAAAAGCCGTTCCGTGCCTGACACCCTCAGGAAAGGAGATTTGATCGGTGAGATCTTCCCAGTGCTGCATATCTCTGGATCTCACTGCACCATATTTGTGCTCCTTGTACTTGTCAAAGTATACATATACGTACTCCCCTATTTCCAATGCCGAAGGTCCTTCTGCCCAATAGTTTCCTGTTATCGGTCCGGAGACCGAAGTTGGATAGGGACCCGATGCTGTTTTGCTTGTTGTAAAGCGGATATTTTTTTCGGGTGGATTCGGATTTTCATTTTTCAGAAACATATAATAGGAACCCCCTTTTAGCAGAATGGTCGCATCAATGACACTGAAGTCAGGATTGAAAAATAATCTGGCAGGTGTAAACTTAACAAAATCAGTGGTGGTTGTGCTGTAAATCCGATGGTTCATTCCTATTTCCTTTTCAGATCCCGATACCTCTGAATGCCGACCCGGTATCGTTGTTGCCCAAATGATCAGGTAATTGTTCCTGGAAGGATCATAAACGATCTCCGGAGCCCAGCAATTCCTGGCAGTAGGTTCCTGACTCATTACAGGTATTGCCTTTTGTTCTGACCAATTAATCAAGTCTTTGGAACAAGCATAACCGATTTGCCGCTCCTTCCAGCTACAGGTCCAGACCATTCTGTAAATACCGTCCGGCCCCTGCATCACAAAAGGGTCACGCATCAGTTTATCCCCACCAATTGTTGGCGTCAGAAACGGTTTGCCACACTTCAATACCTTCCATTCCAGGCCATTCACACTGCTGGCAAGGTGTAATCCATCCTGGCCATTGTCTGTGAAAAACGAAAATAGATAATGTTCCTGTTGACCCCGGCAAAAAAAAGAGATGAACATAAAAAGAAGCAGAAGATATCTCATGGAGGAGAGTATAATTATGCATAAAGTAACTTAATTTCCCTATTTTTGTTAGCATGGTCGGTTGCTTTTTTTCAAAATGAAGCCGCCGCTCTTCAGCAAAAGCATTTAACCAATATTTTCTGCCCTTCTGCAGCAAATGCCAACAATTAACCAACATGAAGCATCTAATTATCCTCGTGGCCGTCGTTCTGGCCTCCTGCACCAATGCCGTGAAAAAAGAGCAGGTGCAAATGACTGATCTTCGCCCCTCTGATAGCAGTGTTCAGACTGCCATTGACTCACTGATCAAAAAACATGGGGATGCGCTGAAATTGCCCATTCAAAAAGGGGTCAGGCATGTTGCCGATTTATGGACGGCTGCGGATGGCAATGCAGATGAATTTATTGGCTTCTGCAAAGTAAATTTTCTGGCAGACCCGAAAAGTAAAATCCTTCTCTTTGAAAAGCTCTCCTTTTACCTTGAATCACTGGGTGGCCATTTCAACAAAATCACGCTCGATCTTCGCCGGAATGTGGATTTGGACAACGGCGAATTGCTGGATGTCGACAAAACCTTCAGCGGCTATTCTGTCGGAGCACATTTGCAGGATGACCTTTACCAAAATAAGATTGCCTTTGTAGTAGCCCTGAATTTTCCATATTTTTCGCTGGAAGAAAAAGAGCGCGAAGGGAAGAACTGGAACCGGGCCCAGTGGGCTGCAGCAAGGCTTGGTGACCAGTTTGTTTCAAGGGTTCCGGCTGAGATCAACCAGGCGGTAGCCAAGGCAGAGGCGGATGCCGATCTGTACATCTCGGAATACAACATCCAAATGGGTTGCCTCCGGACGGAGGAGGGTGCCCAACTCTTCCCTGACAAGATGTCCCTATTGACCCATTGGAACCTCAGGGATGAAATCAAGGCGGATTATGCAGACAAGGACAAGGGACTGACCAAACAGAAAATGATCTACGAGGTAATGCAACGCATTATCAACCAGGATATTCCTGCCAAAGTGATCAACAATCCCACCTATGTCTGGAAACCATATTCCAACAAAGTGTACGAGAACAACAAGGAGATTATTCAAGGCGCTGAACCCAACAACCGCTATCAGCAAATTCTGAATAATTTCCATGCACAGCAGGCTGTCGATCCGTTTGTTCCCGAAATGAACAACTTCATCAAACGCAAGTTCTCCGGGGAAATGGAAATTCCGGTCGAACAGGTTGAGGAGCTGTTTGATCACTATCTGAAATCGCCCGAGCTGGCCAAGGTGGGCCACATCATCTCCGAAAGGCTTGGACGCCCACTCGAACCTTTTGATATCTGGTACGATGGTTTCAAGGCCAGAAGTTCTTTCCCCCAGGAACAACTCAATGGCCTGACAACAAAAAAGTACCCTGATCCCAAAGCCTTCGAAAAAGAGATGCCCAATCTGCTGGGGCATCTTGGCTGGAGCAAGGAGCGTGCCGCCTATCTGGCAGACAAGGTGGAAGTGGATCCTGCAAGGGGTTCGGGTCATGCCTGGGGTGCTGCCATGAAAGGCGAAAAATCCCACCTTCGTACGCGTATCGCTCCTACCGGGATGGATTACAAAGGCTACAATATTGCCGTGCACGAGTTTGGCCACAATGTCGAGCAAACCATCTCGATGTACGATGTGGATTACTTTCTGCTTAGCGGCGTTCCAAATACCGCCTTCACCGAAGCACTTGCCTTTATTTTTCAAAGTCGTGACCTGACGTTACTTGGTTTGGATGGTCAAAGCAAGGATCAAAAGAGACTCAACGCACTGGACGAATCCTGGACCCTGATGGAGATCATGGGCGTCGGATTGGTGGATATTCATACCTGGCAATGGATGTACAACCATCCAAAAGCAACTTCGGAAGAGTTGAAACAGGCCGTTGTTCAAATATCCAAGGAGGTGTGGAACAAATATTTTGCGGCAATTATGGGCACAAGGGACCAGCCAATCCTGGCGATCTATTCGCACATGATATCCAATCCGCTTTACCTGGCAGCGTATTCCTATGGTCAGATTATCGAATTTCAGATCGAAGATTACCTGAAAGGCAAAAAATTCTCTGCTGAAATTGACAGAATATACAAACAGGGACGACTGATCCCGCAAACCTGGATGCAGGGAGCCGTTGGAAGCAAAATTTCAGTGGATCCGATTCTGAAACAACTCAATGAAGCATTGCAATAGGCTTTCGTGCCAAATCAAGATTCAACCATGAAATGAGCAAGGACCCCAATTCGCATCCTAAAACCCTGCCATTGCCATGAATAATTCTGATGTTTAACAATTTAACCAATCCGATTACGAATGAAAAAAACACTATTTCTGGCAGTAAGCTGCCTGATCCTTCTTAACTTTGTTGGCCTGGCGCAAAAGGATTATGTCCCCACTCCGGGGAATCTGGCCTCGAGAACCTGGTTCCAGGATGCAAAATTCGGTCTGTTTATCCACTGGGGAGTTTATTCGGTGCTGGCTAATGGGGAATGGGTTGAAAACAACACGGAGATACCGAAAGCCAGTTATGAAAAACTTCCTGCCTTTTTTAACCCTACAGCCTTTGATCCAGCCGCCTGGGTAAAAATGGCCAAGGATGCAGGCATGAAATACATTACCATCACCAGCAAACACCACGATGGATTTTGCATGTGGGATACGAAAATGACAGACTGGAACATCGTCAAAAAGAGTCCCTATGGGAAAGATGTGCTGAAAATGCTCGCGGACGAATGCCACAAACAGGGCATCAAGTTGTTTTTCTATCATTCCCACCTCGATTGGTACCAGGAAAATTACTATCCCCGTGGCCGGACAGGCAATACGACAGGCAGACCAAACAGCGGAAACTGGTACGGTTATCTGGATTACATGGATGCGGAACTGAAAGAACTTCTAACCAATTATGGAGAGATTGGAGGAATTTGGTTCGATGGCTGGTGGGACAAGAAAGATGCCGACTGGCGCCTGGATAAAACCTATTCCCTGATTCACCAACTGCAACCCAACGCCATGATAGGCAACAATCACCACCAGGCACCCAAACCGGGTGAGGATTTTCAGATGTTTGAAAAAGACCTTCCAGGCGGTAATACTGCGGGATTTAACCAGGAATCAAAAATTGGAGAACTACCACTGGAAACTTGCGAAACCATGAATGGTGCCTGGGGATTCAATCTGAAAGACCAAAACTTTAAAAGTACCAAACAGCTCGTTCAGTACCTTGTTAAAGCTGCCGGATCCAATGCCAATTTTTTACTCAATGTCGGACCCATGCCAAACGGCGTAATTCAGCCCGAATTTGTGAAAACACTTGCAGAAATGGGCATCTGGATGAAGAAGTATGGTGAAACCATCTATGGTACAAGGGGTGGACCCGTCTCCCCCAAATCGTGGGGTGTCATGACCACCAGGGAGCATAAGATTTATTTGCACATTTTCCAAGCAGAACAGGCAGGTTTGCTGATTCCTGATTTCGGTAAAAAAATCAAAAAAGCCTGGTTCTACGACGATCAAACTGCAGTGAAATTCAAACAGACCGAATTTGGCAACCTCTTCGACATCCCGGAGGAAAAAAAGAAAGAAATTGACACCATAGTGGTTCTGGAGATGTAAAAAAGTTATGAGTTAGAAGTTATGAATCAGAAGTTGGAAGAATTGCTCCAATTACTGTCTCAAACTCTTATCTCATATCTTAGATCTCATAACTCATGCCTCATTTTTCACGTCCTATTTCAATAATATTTCTTTAATCATTTTCTCAAACATAGCTTTGGTCTCCTCTTTGCTTGAGGCTATTCCACTGCTCATGGTTGGTTTTCCGTTTTTTGGAATCCACAGGAAAGCTGGGATCGTCTCGATGTGGAAAGCCGCAGAAAGTTCTTTCTCCTGGTCCGTATTTACCTTATAAACTACCAGTTGACCCTTGTATTTTTGGGCCAGCTCCTCCAGGATGGGCGAAGCCTGACGGCAGGGAGCGCACCAATCGGCATAAAAGTCCACTACACAAGGCAAATTGCCACTGAATTTCCAATCTCTGGGGTTCTTTTCAAGATTCATGATCTTTTGGTAAAAATCTGCTTTTGTCAGCTTCTGAACCAATTCATCTGCTGCATTTCCTGCAAAAAGGCTACCAAACACAAAGAGGGTCGTAACTGTTAAGGCAATCTTTAATTTGTTCATCTTTAAAGAATTTACTGTTTTTTTAAACGGGAGAGTTTATCTTCCCGAAGGTTGTTCGCAATAGAATGTAAACTTATTCATATTATTGCTTATCCTGTTTGATCCTCCATTTTTAACAGTGCAAAGAATTATTAATTTTAGACAGAAATCAGGTCCGGTGAACGGAGATTGACAAGACCTGTCATCATTGTGATTATTTTCAGAAAATGAAGAACAGAAGACATTTTAAAAAATTGGATGTTCAGAAATTTGTTCCCAGGAGTTCCGGAAAAGATACCCCTCCAGGAACCGTAGCCTACATAGGAAAACCTCGCAGCGAAAAAACAAGGATTGAGCTGATCGAATACAACGAGGCGGAAGTCGCAGAACATACCATTGAACATGTTGACCAGTTGAGACCATTTCTCCTGACTGAAAAGCTCAAATGGATCCGTGTGACGGGAGTCCACGATGTGGATCTGATCACAAAACTGGGAGAACTATTTCAAATCAACCAGCTCGAATTGGAAGATGTCTCCAACACCTCCCAGAGACCCAGGATGGAGGAAAGATCAGGCTATATTTTCCTGATATTTAAAGTACTGCTACTTAATCCGGAGGATAGGGAAGTTTCCATAGAGCAGGTAAGCATCATTTTGGGTGAAAATTACGTCCTTTCATTTCATGAAACGGAACCCGAATTGTTTGATTCGCTTAAAAAGAGAATCCTGCAAGGAAAGGGAAGAGTCAGGAAAATGAAAAGCGACTATCTGGCCTTTGCCTTGTCTGATATCATCATTGATCAGTATTTCCTGATTCTGGAGGATATTGGCGATACCATTGAAGAGATTGAAAACGAGCTGATAGTTAATCCGGGAGGTACAAATCAGGAGACCATCTACCGGATGAAGAGGAGGTTGGTTTATGTGGGAAGAACTGTCTGGCCTGTCAGGGAGCTGATCAATGAGGTGGAAAGATCTGACCACCGCCTGATTCATGAAGAGAGTCGGATTTACTTCAGAAATATCTATGACCATACGGTTCAAATCATTGAAACACTTGATAGTCTGAGGGACCTCACCTCCAGCATGATGGATCTTTACCTGTCGAGCGTTAGCTTGAAGCTGAACGAAATCATGAAGGTGTTGACAATCTTTTCGGCACTTTTCATCCCGCTTACCTTCTTCGCCGGTGTCTACGGGATGAATTTCAAATTCCTTCCTGAATTGGAGTATCAGTGGGGCTATCCGATGTTCTGGATCATTTGCATCGTTGTCACGATTTTTATGCTTTTCTACTTTAAAAGAAGAAAATGGCTGTGAGGAGGAGTTATAAGATATAAGATATGAGTTCTCAAGAAAGTGTTAATTTGATGTAACGATACCAAAACTCTAAGTACTCTAAGTACTCTAAGTATTCCAAGTACTTAAAACAAATAATATATTTAAAATGAAACCAATCGTAACCGCACTTTGCTCCTTTGGTATGTCGGGGCAAGTTTTTCACGGACCTTCGTTGAAAGTACTTCCTCAATTCAAGGTTCACAAGATATTGGAGAGAAATCTTCGAAATTCTGAAAAACATTACCCACAGGCGACCATCGTGAAAGATTTCGACAAAATATTGCACGACCCTGTTGTTGAACTTGTGATTGTGAATACTCCTGATGAGTATCATTTTGAAATGGCCAAAATGGCCATGGAGGCTGGCAAGCACGTCGTCGTTGAAAAGCCTTTTGTCAAAAGAAGCGAGGATGCAGTTGCCCTGATGGAGATAGCCAAACGCAATCAGGTGCTGATGACGGTCTATCAGAACAGAAGGTTGGACGGAGGCTTTCTGACAGTTCGAAAGGTATTGGAAAACAAACTCCTTGGTAGGGTAGTTGAATATGAATGTCATTATGACCGTTACCGAAACTTCATCCAGGAAGGCTCCTGGAAAGAGGATGGGGACGAACGTACCGGAGTACTGTTCAACCTTGGGCCGCACATCGTCGACCAGGCTCTGGTCCTTTTTGGAAAGCCAAATTCCGTTACGGCCAAACTTTCCGTATTGAGGACGGGAGGAAGAACGACAGATCATTTTGATATCAGGCTGCACTATACGGGCTTCGATGCAACGCTTCGTTGCTCCTACCTCGTCAGGGAGATGGGCCCCCAGTTTATTGTACACGGCACGGAAGGCTCTTTCGTCAAGATGGCCACAGATCCGCAAGAAGAAATGTTAAAACAGAACAGGCTTCCAGATGAGGCAGGATGGGGCAAAGAGCCTTTTGCCGACTGGGGAAAGCTTAACACCTCCGTGAACGGTTTGCATATTGAGGGGAAAATTGAAACCATTCCAGGCAACTATGCTCAATTTTATGACAACCTGTACGACGCAATTCGCAATGGCGGGGAGTTGATGGTGAAACCGGAAGAGGCCCTCACGACCATCCGGATTCTCGAAACTTGTTTGATCAGCAACAAGGAGCAACGAACCATATCTTTTCAATGATCTGAACTAATTGTCTGGCTATCCTTCTGACAACCTATTCAAAATGTGATTCTCTTTTCTCGGTTGCAAAAGAATGAGCAATGACCAACAACTGTTTGATATCCTATTTTACCATCCCGGTGGATAACTACATCGACTTGCATACGCACCGAACATCTACAGACCAGAAAGTTACGGCAGTACTCAATCTCATGCTGAATGAGACGGCAGAAACACCTTCCGGCCTGTTTTCGGTTGGATTACATCCATGGTATGCAGATCAACTCTCCCTGCAGGAACTATCCAGACTACTGGATTTTTTCTCGCTGCATCAGAACTTGATTGCCTTTGGCGAATGCGGTCTGGACAAGAAGGTGAAAATTTCGATGCAAATACAGCTGGATGTCTTCGAGTTGCATTTGAAAAAGTGTTTGGAACACAAGAGACCGGCAGTGATACATTGTGTCAAATGTTGGGAGGAATTGATTGAAACTGCTGCCAATTATCCAATGGTCAAAATTTTGCACGGATTTAACGGTGCTCCGCAATTGACAAAGAGGCTCGTAAAAGCGGGGTTCAGTTTTTCAGTTGGAAAGGCAATCTTAGATCCGGCTTCAAAAATACAGGAATCCATCCCGCTGATTCCTCCATCGGCAATATTCCTGGAAACAGACACTTCACCAGCTTCCATACAAAGCATTTATTCCGCCGCGGCCACTTCACTCAAAATGGCTGAAACGGAACTTAAAAAGCAAATTCACGCTAATTTTTCCAGACTGGGTTTAGCAGGTTAAGGGAAGGATGACTGTAGGTGGCAGTTTGACGAAAAAGGTACTGCCTTTGTCTACCTCACTCATCGTCCAAATTTCACCCTTATGCTGGTCAACAAATTCTTTGCAAAGCAACAATCCCATTCCGCAACTGAGCTCCCCGTTTGTGCCTTTCCGGGATAGATTGGCATCCAATTTAAAAAGATCCCGCTGCATGTTATTGCTCATTCCGATGCCGGTATCCTTTACGGAAAAGAGACAACTTCCATCTTCCGTAGTTCCGGCTGCCAGGTATACTGTCCCATCGTTGGGCGTGAATTTGATTGCATTGGAGAGCAGATTTCTGATCAGTGACCGCAACATGTTTTCATCCGCAAAGACCGTTATTTCTGTCGATATGTCAATGTCAATGCCAATATTTTTTTTCCGAGAAGCATCCAAATAGGTAAGAATACATTCGTTGACCTCAGGCAGCAGGGCGATCTGCCTGGGATTGAATTTGGTAACTCCCTGTTTCACCAGTGACCATTCCAGGAGGTTTTCCAACAACCCATAGAGATTCCTTGCCGAATCCCTCATTCTTGCCGCCAGCTGGATCACCTCCCCGATCGGCAAATTCTGCATTTCATCCGCCATGATCTCTGTCAATCCCAAAAATGAGCTGAACGGACTCTTCAAATCGTGGGCAATGATGGAAAAAAGCTTGTCCTTCTCTGCGTTAAGAATCTGTAATTGAGTATTCTGCTGAAGAATTTCCATCTCTCTTTTTTTCCTGGCCGAAATATCATGGATAATTGTGATTAAATGGGACTCATCATTGAGTCGGATAATGCTTCCGGAGAGTAAACCCGCTAAATTTTTGCCGTTTTTGCACAAAAAGTTCGACTCAAAATTAAAGTAGCGGCCATTTTCACGAACCAGCTGAATGTATCGGCTTCTTTCCAATAAGTTGTGCCAAATATGTAATTCAATCGTAGACTTTCCGATAACCTCTTCCTCCGTGTATCCTGTGATCTCATAAAATTTCTCATTCACCGATCCAATAATGCCATGCTCCATGTCCGTAATCAGGATGGCATCCGGAGAGGTTTTGTAAATGGCTTCAAAATGATCTTTCATCCTTCGCATATCTTCTGACAAGCGATGATTGATCATCATAATCAAGGCATAAGTCCAGAAAATAGTCACGATCAGGAGTTCAAAGTAAGTAGAGTAATTCAGAATTTCCGGAGAAAAAATCTGGTCTATCGTACTGCCTGTCAACAGGAACAACACTTTCGAAATGGAAAATATGGCATGACCAAAGAATACTAGGATGCAAATGGTTAAAGCAATATCATGCAATTTTGGCCTGTTTTTGAAGAGAATATAACCATAGAGGGTAGAAAGAACGGCTACCGTGCTCCAAAGCAAAATGGTACGTACATAAATATCGTCTCTTACAAAATCAAAGAAGCTGAAGGGCAGGATAAATAAAACAAAAACAAAGGTGATCAGTCGATACCTGATTGGCTTTTCCAAAAACCGCATGATGCCAACGTAAAGAAAACTAAATGACAACAAAAACATCAAATTTTGGCCCAGCATGGCAAAGTGCTCAAAGGAAGGAACCCGGCGTGCAACCATAAAAAGAAAACCCATCACTGCAGCACCGCTCCAATTCAGCCACCATCCGGGCCCCTGGTAAATCCTGTGATTGTTGTATTCAATAAAAAATATGATAAACTGAATAGCATAGACAATCCCAAGTACAATTGCGAATGTGTAGATATCAATTTTCACTACTGATAATTTAGATTCTAAATTTAGGAAAAAATAGATCCCTTTGGCTGTCCTGAAATCCAATAAAAGTTAAAATGGGAGGTAGAGTTCCATCCCATATTATTTCACAATTGATTATAGCTTGATGTAGATCCTTCTCCTGTAAAGCACTACTGCCGGAATAAAATTGACGCATACGAACAAAACGGCATATATCATACTCCAAAACTGAGGAGTTGCCGTTACACCTGAAAGTTGTGTAACAAACTGGTCGTTCAGCGTTGCACCCCCAATTTTCAGTTCATAGAAGAAGAGTGCCCAAACGTCCGCCAGAAAATAGACTGCTATGGCATTGGCGCCAAAGATGAGACCGCCTTCCGTGAACCTGCTCAAGCCAAGGATGTCAATCAGGTAATAGAAGGTTCCAAGAAATAGTGCGGCAGCACCGGAAGTGATCAGGACGAATGAACTGCTCCAAATATTCTCGTTGCAGGGGAAATGCAGGTTCCAGAGGTAACCTGCCAGGATAGCAACAAAACCTCCTGACAAAAGCCAAATGGCCTTGTCTTTCTTTTCGAGCTTTCCAAGCAGCAAACGTCCGGCCAACATTCCGGTGATACCTGTCACAAAAGAGGGAAATGTACTCAGAATTCCTTCGGGATCCCATGTCTTCTGCCACATGGTACCGGGTAAAAATTTGGTATCCAGCCAGGCAGCAATATTTATTCCGGGTTCGAGCATGGGTTTGTCATAACCGGGCATTGGCACAAATAGCATCACCAGCCAATAAGCCACCAATATACCAAATCCGATCCAGGCCTGTTGCTTCCAGTTTGTATTCAGGAAAAGGATGGCGCAAAATAGAAAAACCAGGGCAATCCTTGGCAAAGTGCCGGTGTACCTAAGATCCGCAAAATTAAAGTCTGGCATCAAATTCAAAAATATCCCGACCAGGTAGATTTTGACCGACCGCCATACAATCTTCTTGTACATTTCGCCCTTGGGCAAACCCAGTTCCAGCCTTTTTGTATAGGCCAGGGCGATCGAAACGCCGACCACGAAAAGAAAAATGGGGGCGATTAAATCCGTGGGAGAGAGACCGTTCCATTTGGTATGGTTCAAAGGTGCATAGGAAAATTGCTCACTGCCAGGGTAGTTCACCAAAATCATGGCAGCTACCGTGAACCCGCGTAGAACATCCAGCGAGATTAATCTTTTTGTTTCTGTCATCGTTCGTAGTTTTTAAAGAGGATTCGTTAATTTTAAAAAGAAATTTGATTTAAATTCAAAGGTTAATAATTTCTGTTTCACCGCACGTGCGGAATGTTTCGAATGAGATTTGATCTTCCTGTTTTGGTTGCTCCCGGGATGACGGGATGGATATCGCACCCTAAAGTTAATCATAAGGTCGTTTTTTCATCCATTTTAGGCAAAATTTGACAAATTTGATATTAAATTACTCAACTATAACTATTTAACAAAATTAAAATGACAAAATTTATCAGCTTCGCTCTGCTGGTTTGTGCGGTTGCCACATTAATCGGCTGTTCGGAAGGGAATCCGAAGGCAATTCCAACTTCCGCTGAACTGGCGGTAAAATGGGAAGTAGTGACAAACATGTATCAGGGAAAACAGCAGGCACTGGCTGCTTTCACCATTTACAACAACAGCAAAATGATACTGGAGAACAAGGGTTGGGCCATGTTTTTCTCTCAAATGCCACCAACCCCGATCATTGAAGATTCTGTTAGAAAGGCCAAAGTTATCCACATCAATGGGGACTGGTTCAAGATGGTACCCGCCAAAGATTTTCGCTTGTTACCCGGTGATTCTATTCGGATCAATTATTGCGGCACAGGCTTTATGATCAAAAAGACAGATGCTGCTTTGGGCATTTATTTTGTTTTCTACGATTCCAACGACAAGGAAATTGCAGTAGTGCCTGTTGCAAAACAGACGATAGGAGATTTTGACAGGCCGGAACAGCGCAAACGAACATCCGAAGATGCAGTCGCGGTACCGACACCGGAAAGCAGGTATGCAGAAAATTTATCAATTGGCCATTTGCCTGCAAATCAGCAACAACAACTTGTACCCTCCCCCCTTTCCGTCAAAAACGGTACCGATGTGGTGCTGATTGATAAAAAATGGGATTTGTATTATGAACCGGGATTGGAGCAGGAAGCCAACTATCTGGCTGGAAAACTCAAAGGGATGTCCGGACTCGAGTTTGTTCCCAAAATGGGTCAGCCGCTCCGGTTTCCGTCATTTTCACTGAAAACCAATCAACAACTGCTTACGAAACCTGAATCATACACCCTTGCAGTTGACAGACAAAAGGGCGTATCCATGACTGGATATGATGCATCGGGCGTGTTCTATGCCATTCAAAGTTTCATTGCATCAATGCCCCTGGAACCGGCAAAGCTAATACAACCCGGAATCCAATTGAAATCGCTTTGGATAAAAGATGAGCCCAGATTTTCCTACCGGGGATTGCAATTCGACATGTCACGCAATTTTCAGTCCAAACAGACTATTTTGAAAATGCTGGATGTAATGGCTCTCTACAAACTGAACCATTTCCTTTTTTATTTTATGGAGGACGAGGGTTGGAGGGTTGAAGTTCCCGGACTTCCTGAACTGACCCAAATAAGTAGTCACAGGCAACACGGTAATCTGGGTGACCCGGCCCTTCATCCTTCCTATGGAAGCGGGCCAACCGCGGGAGGGAGTGACAATTACGGAAGTGGCTATTTTACTTCTGACGAATTCGTAGAGATGTTGAAATATGCCAAGGAGCGCCACATCACCGTTATTCCTGTCATCAACTTCCCGGCACACGTCAGGTCGGCCATCAAATCGATGGAGTACAGGTACCAGCGGCTGATGAAAGAGGGAAAAGAGGCTGAAGCCAATGAATTCAGACTGATAGATCCGGACGACACCTCCAAATACATCTCTGCACAGGGTTACCACGACAATGTGGTTTGCGTTGGCAGGGAGTCGATCTACCATTTTTACGATACCGCTGTCAAAGGAATCAAACAGCTTTATACCAAAGCAGGCCTGCCGTTGGAGATCTTTCATACTGGCGGAGATGAAGTGGCCGCAGGTTGCTGGAGTGGATCACCTCTCGTGAAAAAACTACTCGCTGAACACCCTGAGATTAAGTCGGACGATAAAAGTTTGCAGGCATATTGTTTCAGGAGAATCTCGGTGATTTTAAAAAACAATGGGGTGAAGGACATTGGTGGTTGGGAAGAGGCTGCCCTTATCAGCGACGACAAAGGTAAGCCAACACCCAACTTTGAATTTGTGGGAACCGGGCTTCTCCCCTACCTCTGGAACAACATGGACGGTTCCGAGGATCTTGGGTACAAACTGGCCAACGCTGGTTACAAAGTGATCCTGTGTGATGTTTCCAATTTGTACCTTGATTTTCCGTATGACAAGGATCCTGTCGAACCGGGAAATTATTGGGCTGGCTTCCTGGAGACCAAACAATTTTATTCTTTTGCTCCATTTGATCTTTTCAAGACTACAACAAAAACCACCATGGGAAGATCCGTCGATACCGATAAGGAGTATGCCGGAAAAGTCAGGCTAAAACCCGAAGCACGTAAAAATATTCTGGGCGTGCAGGCCCAAATCTGGAGCGAGACCATCAAAGGACCCGATATGCTCGAATATTATTACCTGCCCAGGTTGATTGCCTTTTCTGAGACTGCCTTGGTCGCCCGAACGAAAATGGGAAACCATCGAAAACAAGGAAGCCAGGGAAAAGCAACTGACAACCGACTGGAACAGGCTTGCCAACGCTTTGGGATCCAAGGAACTTTCCCGACTTGCCACGATGAATGGTGGTTACAACTTCAGGGTTCCACTGCCTGGTGCTATCATCAAAGAGGGCGTACTGTATGCGAATGTTGAGTTTCCCGGACTGGTAATCAGGTACACAACGGATGGTTCAGAACCGACTGCACAAAGTGAACTATACAGCAAACCCGTGAAAATTTCAGGAACTGTGAAATTAAAAAGCTTTGTGAATGGTAGAAAATACAGCAGAACAAGCGTAGTAAAATAGCGGATAGTCGGACCGAAGGTTGAACTAACATCGATAAAAGGAGCATCTATGAGGTGAAATACATTGGCATCATATCATTCATTGCCGTTTTGCTTTTCTGGAGATGTGACCATACGGTTGGAACTCTTGAGCTAAAGGGAAGAGTGCTTGATGAGCATACCAAAGTGGCCATTCCATTAAGAAAGGTCATTATTCAGGCATTGCTTAATAATGACCAGAATCAAATTTCTGTCGATGCGGGCCAATTTACCACAGACAGTTCAGGATGTTTCACCTATACCCTGCAAAAGATTAGAAATGCCAACCTGTATAACTTTTATTGCGTAGGGGATTCCGCTTATGCTTCTTCAACCATTCTCCTTGGCTTGACGGATTTGAACAGAGAGGGCAAATTCCTGAAATTGTTTTTGCAAAAACTGACAGATTTTACGATCACCATTTTCAGAAAAAGCAAGGTGCCAGCTTGTGACACCCTCTATGTAACCTGGAAATCAAACGAGTTGGAAGGATCCTACTTGTATCCATATGAAATTGAAAATTTCGGAGCGAAACAGGATATCGCCTTCCGATGGATTGGCGGAAACGTAAAAGCAAAAATAAACACGAAAGTTTTTGCGGAAAAAAATACGTTGATCTACTTTGAACTTGCCCGGAACAGAAAAAGGAGAGAATTTGTGGATACTGTTTTCTGCTGGAGGGGTTTGGCCAATTGTGCAAATTTCAAATACTGAGCTGAGAGAAAGTGTTCCAATGCAAGTAAAATAATCTCATATCTTTTATCTCTTATCTCTTAAAATCTAATGTTGTACTTCAGTTTAAACCGCAAGGCACTTTCATCCATCACATACCGCTCCAATGGTTGGGAGAGTTGGGTTGTCCAGGCCACGATGATGACATTGCCGGGTTTGACGATCCACTGAAATCTTGCCTGGATGCCAATCACCTTAGAGTTGTTGTCGTACTGCAAATAGTTGTACAAAGTTACATCCGGACTAAAGAGTACGTTTGCATTCAAGGCATAAATTCGTGCCGTAAAATTCCCATCCGGTAAAGTTACATCGTTCTGCTTGTACCTGGCTCCTACAAAGAAGGGAACTGCAATCTTATAGTTGACTCCTGCATTGATGTCTCTGCGGGTCCCGTTGTAAAAATCTCCAAAGGTGTAGGAGGCGTCACCTGCCAGATTTCGGCTTCCTGCGGTGATGAGACCGAGTGTGTGGCGGTAATAGTCGTAATTGCCTGCAGGGATGATGTAGGTGGAGAATATATTGAACTGCTTATCGAGGTATTCGTAACTTTTGGCCAAAGAATAGGAGAGCTCCTCCCCGGACCTGAACCTTAACCGAATGGGCGTAAAACTAACCTGTCTGGACTCCAGAATGTTGGAGAAGTTGACGATGTGGTTGAACCCCATGCCGGTTAGTACCTGCAGGATGGCTCCTTTCTTTGGTCTGGGGCCGATCTGGATATTGCCATAGGTATCCTTGATTTCGGTACGAGGCACGAAGCCCATTCCTGCCACGAAGTTTTTCCCAATTTCATAATGACCCAGACTAAAGGAAAGAAAATCATTTGGATAGGAGATGTTACCTCCCCAGGAGAGATCATTATCGACCAGACCGACGGTATGTGACTTCAATCCGAAAAGGATGAACGATAAATTTTTATTGCCGTGGAATTTTGAAGTAGCCAGTTTCAGGTCGACTCCTCCCAAATAATTTTGAAGTGGAGAGACTGCATTTCCATAGGTTCCAATGGCCCCTACCGATGATTCCTCACCGAAGCTCCTGGATATTCTTGCTACCGAAAAATTAGTATTTCCGGTAGTATGCTGGTCGTTCACCTGCATGATCCCCACATTCCATTTGTTGATCATCCCTGTTAGCTTGGCCGCATAGTTGATCTGGATGGGCAATCCGCTGTTGTCGAGTCCCATCCTGCGGGAAAAAAAGGGGATGATATTTTTTCCATAGGAATTGGCATCCTCTCCCTGAATCCCGAAGGAGAAGAGACTGGCTCCGTCCAGAAAGAAATCCCGTTTTTCGGGAAAGAGCAGGTCGAACCGCGTGAGGTTGATCTGTCTGTCGTCGACCTCCGTCTCGGCAAAGTCGGTATGGACAGTAAGGGAAGATTTAAGGCTGGGTGTGATCTGATAAAACATATCAAATCCTCCCTTGGCGGGATACTTGTTGGCCACCTCCTTTTGCGCATCCATTCCTCCGACTACATAGGGTGATACGTCGAGTCCGATGCCCTGGGTAATGTTTTTCAATCCGACCAGCAGTCCTGCATCAGAAACCTGAAACTTGTAACTGTTCACATTGGCCGATGGCCAATACGACATTTCCAGTTTTCGCTTGATGTGCCGGATGAATTTGATTCCCCAATTTGGATTGTATTTATCAAACCCCATCGTTTTAAAGGGGATGGCCATTTCTGCCTCCCAGCCATCCGCGACGATGCGGGCCTTTCCCTCCCAAAGCCCGTCCCATTGCTTGTTGAAGACCGCCCCATTCTCACTGATGGTAGCATCCCCAATCGAGCCACGTGGTCCAATTTGAAACCAGTAGCCATTGCGGTGGTCCAGGTAGGTATCCAGTATCACCTGAACCCTGTCGTCATTTGCCAGACTGACATCACGGGCCATCTCCTTGGCTGTGATCTTCGACGGATCGTCAAAACATTTCACGCCGATGTACAGAAAATTTGCATCGTAACAGACCAAAAAGACTGTTTTCTCGGATACCGGCTGACCGGAATTGGGTTCCCGTTGGACCAGCTGGTCAATTTTTGCGGCCGAACTCCAGGCCTCGTCATTCAGTCTCCCATCAATGACGGGAGCCTTCTCCACATGCATGGCTGGAATGGAAGGTTGTGCAACTGCAAGCACTGAAAGGCATAGCAAGAAAAATAGCAACCGGCAAGAAAGATTCATAAAACAATTTAAAATTCATCTGCCGATCTTCCATGATTCGTGAATTGCAATTTGCAAAAATGTCAGAATCTCACCGAAAATTTACAGGATTTCGACTTCAGATAGTTTGGAAACAAGGTTCTGAAAGTAATAAAATTATTACAATTCCAGCCCTTTCCTGTTGGCTTTAATTGAAGCATTTGCACGTTTCGATTCGAGTCTTTTTTCCACGGAAGCCTTGGTTGGCCTGGTTTTATATCGCCTCTTTGCCGGCATCAAACATTGCTGAAGCAGTGCATAAAACTTCTCAACTACCTTTTCCTTGTTTTTCAACTGGGAGCGGTCGGTTTGAGCTACCAGCACCAATTCATCCTGTTTGTTCAATTTATTGCCCAATTTGTCCAAGACGATCCGCTTCTCCTCCTCACTCAAAAGCAGAGAATTTCTGACATCAAAGCGCAGTTCCACCTTGGAGCTCACCTTGTTGACATTTTGCCCCCCGGGTCCGCTGCTGCGGGAAGCCTGAAAAACAAATTCACTCGAAAAATTGCGTTCGGCAAAATCCATCCAAAGAAATTTTCGACTAAATTAGTGTTTTAACAAATACAGGAGAGATCTTCATCCCATCCAAAACAATCGTCCTGCCATGTGAGGCGACTTTGTTCCAAAACTAAGCTTTAGTACCCTGAAGTGGCCCATTGTACAAAAAAATAAAGCTGGTAAAAGTGGACCCAAAAAAAAGAGGCTGCATATGGTGCAGCCTCTTTTGTATGAATTCAATAATCCGAATGTTATTGCAACAACCACATCAATGACCATGAATCGTCGTTTCCAGTTTGACCGGTATTGGCAGTCGGAACCAATTTGGCAACAGCAACAGCAGCATTGTCACCATTGATATTCAACTCGGTTGGGTCATATTTGAAACGAAGGGGCAATGTGTTCTTGTAGCCTGAATTGCCGATTGTGATATTCGGGAAGCCAGTCTTGCGCCAGTCAAACCAGGTTTCCTGTGCGTTCAGGAAGTTGGCGATGTATTTCTGCGTCATCACCTGCTTTAGCGTACCATCATAGGCAACACCTGGTTTTGCAATATAGGAAGCATAGGAAGAACTTACGCCCCAATAGCTCAAAGAAGCCTGAATACCATTTGTGTACCAGGTTTGCTGTGAACCAACATTGTAACCTCTTTGTGCAGCTTCTGCCAAAATGAAACAGATCTCAGGATAGGTAATCATTTTTGCAGGCAACAATGAATTGGTCTTCTGGCCAAACATGTCAGTCAGGGCAGAAACGTGCTGGTTGGCACCACCCTGCAACGGAGAAGGATTCAAGTTATAGGTAAAAGGCTCAGTCTTGCTGATAGCCAATGGAATACCAACATATTTGGCGGTATCGATCAGCGTTTTCCCTGTAGTTGCTGAAGGTGTTGCAGCTACCCATGTACTTGGATTGTAGATGACATAACCTTTCGCAGCCAACTGGGCATTTGTAATGTAACGCTTGCTGCCGATGGTAACATCACCACCCTGAGCGGCATATTGGTCAGTTACGACGATCTGAACGGATACTGGTTTGAACCAGACTGGAAGACGTGGGTCATTGTAACCAACCAACATGTCTCTGAAACCGGCACAAAGCTGAATTCTGGTATAATTTCCCTGCGCTACGTTGGAATCCCAAGCAGTTGCGGAAGCCCAGGAGTCACCGGAAGAGAGACCTGGATAAGCCAGTTTGGCCTCATCTGCATTTGAGCTGAAAATTGGATAGGTGGCTGGGTTGTTAATGATCTCTTCGATACCGGCCTTGGCAACAGATGGGGACTTGGTAGAAAGCCTCATGTAGAAGCGAAGAAGAAGAGAGTTGGCCAACTTCTGCCATTTTGCAGGGTTACCGGCATAGATCGGATCAGCAACAGGATTGATGTTTGAATAACTGGAAGCGGGTTTGGAAAGCAAGGTATTTGCTGTCTTCAGATCCGCAATAATTCCCGTAAAAATATCCTGCTGTGTATCAAATTTCGGTTTGGTATTGTCTGCACCCAATCCGGCCTGGCTGTATGGAGCATCACCCCACAAACTTGTAATCAAACCGAATTCGAAGCTCTTCATAATCAAGGCAACACCAAGGTGGAAATCAGAACCCGTAGCTTTGGCACGGTCGCGCATCAGGTAGATGTCACGCAAGGTTCCATAGTTACCCCCCCATGAACGGGGATCAGTCCAATTGAAGTAGGTCAATGTACCTCCCCAACCGCTCTTCTGGATGTAGGACATGATACCGGCACAATCGCCATTGTAATTATCATCTTGGTAAGGCTTAACTACCTCAGGAATTACCGACGTCATCAAAAAGTTCGGATCGACAGTAACTTGGCTGATCGTGTTAGGATCCACATTTATTTGGGTAAGATCCTTGCAGGAAAAAGCAAAGACTCCCAAAATTGCAATCAGAATTAATTTATACTGTGTTTTCATAAATTCACTAATTTTTTTATTTCAATATTAGAAACTAACACTCAGTTTGAATCCTACCGGGATTGTCCATGGGCTTACGTTATCGCGCTCAATACCCTGAGCAAACTGGCTTAATCCAACATTGGCGCTTCCAAGACTGTTGTTGAAGGCAGATTCAGGATCGATGCCAATTTTAGCTTTGGTCCAAAGAATAATGTTGCTGCTGTATATGGAAACAGAGGCTCTTTGGATTCCAATTGATTTCAAACTTGGAAGTTGATAGGTAACAGAAATGTCTCTCAGTTTGATGAAATCGGCGTCAAAAGTAGCCGTCTTGGTCAAACCCCATCCATAATAGTCACCATAATAGTCGGTTGGTTGAGACAGGAATTCCTGTCCTGCGATGAATTTTCCGTTTGCATCGTAGCTACCGTTAACACCAGGCATGAAAACACCGTCGTTCAGTGTGATACCACCATCGGTGTAAGGCATACCACCGTATTCAGCAGAAGGTCCGCCAACAACCGGGAAGGCAGTTCCGTTAGGTCCGAACAGGCTGGCGTGGGCTTTCAACCAGGTTGGTACATCCACACCTTTCGGAGGATGAATGAAAGTACTTAAGATACGTGATCCGTGAAGGTCAGATTCGTTGTAACGAAGGGTCTGGGAAACAAACTGGCCACCTTTTCTGTAATCGAAACTGGCGCTGAATGTCCATTTTTTATAGGTAACAGAAGTCTGCAAGCCCATCATGAAATCAGGGTTGAAGTTACCAATGATCGGAGAGTTCCGCTTGTTGTTGACCTCATTGACACCTGTGATCTGCTCATATCCGTCTGAATCGAGAAGTGGCCATCCGTAGTATGGAGAGCTCTTGTCCGTTACACGCTTCATTTCAGCATCAACGATGTTACCAATTTTTTCACCTACCCAGGTTTCAGCACCACCCTTGGCGTTGGTCCACAGAATGATGTGGGATACACCGGGAGCAAGTTCCTTGAGGATCGTCGTGTTCTTGGAATAAATCAAGTTCACATCCCAGCTCAAATTCTTGGTTTTGATCGGGGTACCACCGATAGAAAGTTCAACACCCTGGCTATTTACGAGTCCGGCATTAAATTTCTGAGTTCCGTAAGCAGAAGAAGGAGACAAGGTATTGTTCAAAATCTGGTTCCTGTTGTCAGAATCATAGTAGGTACCTTCGAATTTCAAACGACCGCTGAAAAGATCAATGTTTGCACCAACCTCCTTTGAAGTCTTGATTTCGGGTTTCAATGTCGGGTTGAGCAGGTTTCCGGGAACGGAGAAGCTGGTCTGGCCATTCCATGCACCGGGACTCAAACCGGCAAGCAACTGGTAAGGACTTGTATCGTTACCAACCTGAGCGATACCACCTCTAACCTTGAACAGGGAGATGGCAGGATTCAGGTCAAACATCTTATTCACCAGCAAGCTCAAAGAAGCGGATGGGTAGAAATAGGAACGGTTGCTAACTGGCAGTGTACTGGACCAGTCATTTCTGGCAGTAAGATCCAGGTAGGCAAAATCCTTGTAACCCAGGGAAGCGAGTGCATACAAAGAGTAAACCTCTTTTTTGGAAGAACCTGAAGAAACTGCAAGGTTGGTCTGCAGCGTATTGGTAATAGAATAAATACCAGGAACTACCAAACCTGTTCCACCGTTCTTTGTCTGCATGGAATTATCGCCGGTATAGTAAAACCTGGAGTTGCCACCAGCAGATGCAGTCACGTTAAAATCAGAGATTTTCTTGGTATAGGTGAAGAGGAAGTCTGTGTTGTTCTCCAGCCTGTTCAAATTCTGGATTCCATAGAAACCGTTCTTTTCGGAAGTGTAGCTCTTGGCAATCTTGGCTTCCCTGGTCTCATTGTAGGTGTCCAGTGAATAACGTGCAAAGAAACTGAGGTCTTTCAATATCTGGATGTCCAGACGAACGTCACCGTAAACACGGTCACGCTTGAAACTGTTGTTTACCTCGTTGGCAACAAAATAAGGGTTGTTGACGTAACTGGTAGGGCTTCCTAACCTGTATGGGCTGTTCTGCATGATGCCGATCTGACCAGGTTTCCAGTAATCTTTCAAAAGATTTCCGTCAATTTCGTTGTTGATCTCATAAATAGCCTGCATCGGGTTCGTTCCGTTGCCGATAGCCGGACGGTTGCCTGCATTGGAGTGAGCATAGTTGATCACTGAACTGATGGAGATTTTATCGTTCAATTTGAAGGTTGAATTCAAAGAGATCGTTTTCCTGTGCAGGTCAGAATTTGGAATAAGCCCTGCGTTTTCCATGTCGTTGAATGAAAAACGGTAATTGACCTTGTCAGAAGCATCGGCAAGTTCAATGTTATTGGTAGTTGTGAAGCCGGTCTGGAAGAAGTTCTTAACATTGTTCGGGTGGCTTACCAGCGGGGTGGCAACTACGTTACCGCTTGCGTCGGTGGTATAAGGCCATTGGTAGCCAAGGGTACCCTTGTCAAGTTGCTGGCCGTTCCAGGCTGACTGGGTTGGGTCAACATCGGCATAAGGCTTGCCGTTGTTCGGGCGGATATCCTGGGTATAGGGACGAGGTCCATAACCCCATCCATTGTTCAGATAATCCAGGTATTTGTATGGATTATCGATAACGGTATTTGAATTGATGGTGATACCCAATCCTTTTTTGGCACCCTTACCAGATTTGGTAGTAATCAAAATTACACCGTTACCAGCACGTGATCCGTAAAGTGCGGCAGCACTAGGTCCCTTCAGAACCGAAACAGATTCAATATCGTCGCCGTTAACGTCACCAATGGCACTACCGTAGTCAACAGAGTTACCATTTCCAAGGTTAGACATGTTGTTCAATGTGTTGTTCAACGGAATTCCGTCTACAACATAGAGTGGCTGGTTGTCACTGGTAAGAGAAGAAGCACCGCGGATAATTACGCTGACGCTGGATCCGGCTGCACCTGTACTGCTGAACTGAACACCGGAAACCTTACCTGCCAGGGAGCTCAAAGCATTGGTTGAAGCAACTTTCTGCATTTCTGCACCTTTTACTTCCGCGACCGAATAGCCCAAAGATTTCTTTTCACGTGAAATTCCAAGAGCTGTTACTACAACTTCCTCTACACCGACGGTAGAAGTTGCCAGTTTAATTTTAAAAGTCTTATTGGTGCCAACTGCAACTTCAGTGTTGTTCATCCCGACGAAAGAGACGACAATCTTTGCATTTGCAGGAACCGAAAGGCTAAATTTACCATTGGCATCCGTAATGACGCCCTTCGTTGTGCCTTTAACAACAACACTAGCACCGGGTAGTGGAGACCCGGAATCATCAGTTACCGTACCGGTAATTGAATTTTGCGCCATCAAGCTGTTAGCAAACAGCACAAAAAGGCACATCAGAAAAATTCTAATGATTTTTTTAGACATGTGACGTTAAATAATTAGTTAATAGATGTTAATTACTGCGTAAATGTAAGGAAATATTTTACAATTTTTAAACTATACCCATTACATTTTTCACATTAACAAAAATAATTTGTTAATATTTAATTAAATCCCTGAAATTGTGTTGATTTCGTTGCAAAATTTTAACAATTAATGCCCGTTTTTTGCCTGATCTGATCGATTATTTGCATCAATTGGAGCGAGTTTTGGTGACTCATAACGGTACTTTCCAACTGATTATTTCCGAGACAATTCATTACTTCCATTGCCTCGAGTTTCAATCCGCAGCCGGATGGATCAAAATTTACAACCCTTGCCTCTTCTTCCGGGAGCAAGATTTCCAGAGTTTGTTCAATGGCATTGGATCTTCGGAGACGCAGCACTCCCTTTTCACAAAAGACATCCGTTCCAACTCCTGCTGTCGAAAGAAAGGAAGCAAAGAAGCCAGCACTTTTACCTCCTTTGAACTGCATGAACGCAGATACCGACAAATCTACCTTTTGTGCTGTAAGATCAGCATAAGCGGCCAATTCGGAGGGTTGGCCCATGAACCACAGAATGTCAAAAAGAGGATACAACCCAATGTCAAGCAATGCACTCCCCCCCAGAGCAGGATTTATCAGACGGCTGGCCGGATCATAGGGTGACCTGTTGAAACCAAACCAACCCTGGATGTGCTTAATCTCACCCAGCAAACCGGAATCCAGGATTCTGCGTGCTTCCCGGTAGGATGGTTGATGGGGTGTAAAAAAAGCCTCCATCAAAAAAGTCCGTTCCTCCGCAGCCGTATCCACCATGAGTCTCACCTCTTCCGAACTCATTCCAAAGGCCTTTTCGCAAAGGACTGCCTTTTTATGTTTGAGACAGAGAATGGTATGTTCCTTGTGGAAGGTATGCGGCGAGGCCACATAAATAATGTCCAGATCCGGATCTGCAGCAAGCTCTTCATAGGATCCATAATATTTTTCAATTCCGTGAACTGCTGCAAATTCAACTGCCCGGGAAATATCCCTCGAACCAACGGCCAAAACACGGGCATTGGCAACGTCTTTCAATTCGGCAACAAATCTCCCGGCAATTTTTCCGGGTGCAAGGATTCCCCAGTTGTAGGTTTTGGACATTGGTAATTGATTAAAGTGACTAAAGTTATTAAAAAAGAAAGAGCCAAAGTGCTTTTGGCACCTTAGCTCACTCTAATCAATTCAGACACTTATTTTAAAGTAGACTGCTCGAAGGGTTTGGCCTTGAAAAAATTGAACAGGAAAGACTTGGCACTTTCGGATTGAGTCTGGCTTTTAAGAATAAATTTCTCCCCCAGAGTGGATTGTTTCACCTCCTTGATCAACTCTTCCCTTTTCTGTGAGATCACGGAATCCGTCTTGGGCGACCAGAAGTTCATGCTCACGAGTTTCTCAACGACGCTCTTGTGTTGCGCCAAAAGCCATTCGTAGACGTTTTGTTCAGAATAGACGTGATGAATATCGTGTCCTTCGCCTTTCAAGACAGAGAATTTGGGTCTTGATCCCATCTCCTGCATGGCCTCCACCATCTCTTCGGATCTGTTCAGGTGAACTTTTCTGTCTTTTTCCCCGTGAAATACCCAGGTTGGCACATCTTTCATGGTTTCTACCATGTCCGGTCTTCCTCCACCGCAAAGCGGCATGATTGCTGCAAACAACTGAGGATATCTCGAAGCAAGACTCCAGGTTCCAAAACCACCCAGGCTCATCCCGGTAAGGTAGACCCTGGAGGCATCCACGTGATATTTGGCCAGAATCTCTGCATAAAACGACTCAAACCAATCGCCGTAAACCCAGTTCCGATTGGAAGGACATTGGGGTGAAATAACAATGGCATCAACAGACATTCCACGTTCGAGGTAATAGGGAGGACCATATTTCTTTACGCGTTCAAGGTTATTCCCCTTGCAGGAACTACCGTGAAGGTAAATAATCAAGGGCCATTCCTTACCAATCGACTCCTGGTATCCGTTTGGCAGATACACCAGATACGGATAAGTCTTCGATTTTACTTTTTTTTGTTGTGTGTTTGTTCCATAAGCGCTGCCTCCCAAAAGAAGCAAACACCCCAGAACCAAAGTCAACAATTTACCAACCATGCCGTCAATTTTAATTACTAAATCTATACAAAATTAATTATTCTGAGCAGAAATCAGACCAATAAACACTTTTTAACGTTTTGTAACGTTTTCATTTTGAACCCAATTGTTAAAATTCAATTGAGAGACGATTTGTAAACTCCTGAAAAAGAGAGCCAAATCAAATTAATTTTTAACCGATCAAACCACGCTCCCTGAGCAGATTTTTCATCTCAATTTGTACTTCGATGGCTGCTTCACCAGCCCTTTCTGCGAAATCCTGCCCCTTCGAAGCGTAAAGAATGGCCCTCGAAGAGTTGACAATTAGTCCGCATTGGTCATTCATTCCATAAGCGGACACCTCGCTCAGGCTTCCCCCCTGTGCTCCGACTCCGGGAACCAAAAGAAAATGATTGGGAACTATTTTGCGAATGCTTTCCAGTTCAACTGCCTTGGTGGCACCCACCACATACATCATATTGTCCTCAGATGCCCATTGTTGGGAAACGCGAAGCACCTTTTGAAATAGCTTTTCCCCCTGCTGGTCTTCCATAAACTGGAAATCGTAGGCCCCCTTGTTGGAAGTCAGTGCAAGCAGGATGACCCATTTACCGGAATATCCCAGGAAAGGAGTAACGGAATCCTCTCCCATGTACGGAGCAATGGTGACTGCGTCAAAATGATAGGTTTCGAAAAAGGTTCGGGCATACAATGCTGAAGTATTCCCGATATCGCCTCGTTTGGCATCGGCAATCACCAGGATTTCAGGATATTTTTCACGGATGTAGTGCACAGTTTTTTCCAGGCTGTTCCATCCGTCCAGACCATTTGACTCATAAAAGGCCAGATTCGGCTTGTAGGCGATGGTATAAGGCGCCGTTGCATCGATGATTTTCTGGTTGAAATAGAAAATCGGATCACTGGTATCCAGCAAAAAAGTGGGAATCTTTTGAATATCCGAATCAAGTCCCACACACAGAAAGGAGTGCTTCTTTTTAATCTGTTCGAAAAGTTCTGATCTGTTCATAATGACTTCAGGTAAAAATTAGGAGGTTGGACAATATGAATACCCACCTATCCATTTTCTTATATCTTATATCTTATAAATCAAAATTTTATGTCTCAATTCTTACAAGTCCGTCTCTTTCAGTCGTTCTACATTTTCTTCATAGCGGAGTTTGTCGATGATTTCACCGATATCCCCATCCATGATGGCAGGGAGGTTGTAAAGGGTCAATCCGATTCTGTGGTCTGTCATTCGTCCCTGGGGATAATTGTAGGTCCTGATTTTGGCGGACCGGTCGCCTGTTGAGACCATTGTCTTGCGTTTGGAAGCGATCTCATCCAGGTATTTCTGGTGTTCCATGTTGTAGATTCGGGTCCTGAGTTCAGACATCGCCTTGGCCAGGTTCTTGATTTGTGATTTTTCGTCCTGGCAGGTAACGACAATCCCGGTAGGGATATGGGTCAGCCGGATGGCTGAATAGGTGGTGTTTACACTCTGTCCGCCCGGACCGGAGGAGCAATAGGTATCCTTCCTGATGTCCGTCTCTCTCAGATCGATGTCGAATTCTTCGGCTTCCGGCAACACTGCGACCGTGGAGGCCGAGGTGTGAATCCGGCCCTGTGTTTCTGTCTGCGGGACCCGCTGAACGCGATGCACGCCTGACTCATATTTAAGAATTCCGTACACATCCTTCCCTGTCACTTTGGCAACCAACTCCTTGTATCCTCCGGAAGTTCCTTCCGAGGTATTGGTGACTTCCAGTTTCCAACCCATCCGGTCGCAGAATTTGGAGTACATGCGGAACAGATCGCCGGCAAAGATGGCTGCTTCATCGCCTCCGGTTCCTCCACGGATTTCGAGGATCGCATTTTTGCTGTCTTCAGGATCTGCTGGAATCAACAACAGCTTGATCTCATCTTCGAAGGCAATTACCTTTTGAGAACCTTCTTCAAGCTCTTCACGGGCCATTTCGCGCAAATCCTCGTCAGTTTCATTTTCCAGAATCTCTTTTGCCTCTGCGATGTTCTGCAAATAATTTTTATACCTGGTAAAGGATTGGACCAGTGCATCCAGTTGTTTGTATTCCTGGTTGAGCTTGACGTACCGCTTCATGTCTTTCATGATATCCGGATCGGAAATTTGCTGGCTGACCTCGTCGAAGCGGATTTTTATGCCTTCGTATTTTTCAATGAGTGAATTATCGGACATACTATCGTATATAAAATGCTGTTTGTAAATTTGAAAAGTGAACTAAAATGACAAAAGTGTCTAAAGTTGGGGGGAGCTAATATTCGAAGGTACCAAACGGACTTGCAATGGTCACTTTTTTGCCAGAGAATTGCTCAACATGTCCGATTATTTGGGCATCAATGCCAAAGGATCGGGATATGCCGATGATTTTGTCAGCTGCCGTTTCGTCGGCATATAGCTCAAAACGGTGACCCATGTTGAATACTCTGTACATTTCGTGCCAGTCGGTTCCGCTCTGCTGCTGAATGACCCTGAAGAGTTCAGGAATTTCAAAAAGATGATCTTTTACCACGTGCAGATTATCCACAAAGTGCAAGACCTTTGTTTGGGCGCCGCCTGAACAGTGAATCATTCCAAAAATATTTTGTCTGCAATTTTCCAGAACACTTTTAATCACAGGAGCATAGGTGCGAGTAGGAGAAAGCACCATTTTGCCGGCATCCATTCCAACCGCATCCACCCGGTCTGTCAGACTCAGATTGCCGGAATAGATCAGCTCTTCAGGAACGGCCGGATCAAAGCTCTCCGGATATTTTGCGGCCAGGTATTTCGAAAAAACATCGTGTCGGGCCGAGGTAAGCCCATTGCTGCCCATGCCGCCATTGTAGGCCGTCTCATAGTCAGCCTTTCCCGTGGACGCCAATCCAACGATGACATTCCCTGCTTTGATATTATCGGCGGAAATAACATCCGAACGTTTCATCCGGCAGGTAACCGTAGAATCCACGATGATGGTTCTGACGAGATCCCCGACATCTGCTGTTTCACCACCGGTGGGATAAATGGAAATGCCAAGTTCCCGCATGGAACTGCAAAAATCTTCCGTACCTCCAATAATTGCTGAAAGTACCTCTCCCGGTATCAGTTGCTTGTTTCTGCCAATCGTGGAAGAGAGCAGGATATTTTCGGTGGCTCCGACACAAATAAGATCATCTAGGTTCATGACAATGGCATCCTGCGCGATACCTCTCCAAACGGAAAGATCTCCTGTTTCTTTCCAGTAAAGATAGGCCAGGGCAGACTTAGTACCGGCTCCATCTGCATGCATCACATTGCACCAGAGCGGATCACCTCCCAGAATATCCGGAACAATTTTACAGAAAGCTTTTGGGAACAAACCTTTATCGATGTTTCGAATGGCTTCATGCACATCTTCCTTGGAGGCGGAAACTCCCCTGCGTATGTATCTCTGGTTGCTTTCCATAATTTCGGCAAAATTAGCAACTTTTTGCCAATTAAAAGCAAAAAAAGGCAAAAGGCTAAAGGCAAAAGGCTAAAGGGCAAGGTTGGGAAAGCAAGGATCGAAGTTTCTTTCAACAATAGACAAACAAAGTTAAATACTAAAAAACAAATCCTTCATGAAGCCCCTATACTTCCAGGGCAACCACAATTTCCAGATTTCGTACCATTTCAATATTTTTTTATCTACCAGCCTCCAACCGTCGATCAGCGTTCTGTAAGGAATGGCATAGGTTATCAGGAAAATGGCAAACCAGTTGGTGTTGTCAAGACTTGCTCTCCAGATCAGGAAAGGTATAGGAAGCAAAATGGCCAGGTAGTAGACAAAAATATTTTTCATACTGCTCACAAATAGGTGGTTGATAGATAAGGTATAATTATATTCGGTCATTCATTCTGCTTCCAGACTGCTCAAAGCCGCTTATGGTGAGTGATTTTCAAGCCGGATCATCGTAAGCTCCTGATTACATCGTCCTGGCTCAACGCAAAATATATTAAGAGTCCCCTACTTTAGCCTTTTGCCTTTTTTTCACGGCTCCCTGTACTTTTCCCTGTACTCCGAGGAGATCACCTTGAATTCCGTACGCCTGTTGAGTTGGTGGCATATTTCACGTTCATCCTCTTTTTTGAGTCCTTCAATGAATTTGCAGGTCAATATTTGTCCCTTCTTTAAAAAAGGATGCATCTTGGCAAGTTTGGCATCAATGAGCTTGGGGACCCGGGCACCGTAGCCTTTTGCCGTCAAACGGCCCGCCTGAATACCTTTAACGATCAGGTAATCGACGACAGTCTGGGCCCGTTTCTGCGAGAGAATTTGATTTTCGGCATCATTGCCCCTGCAATCCGTATGTGACATCAGCTCGATGGCAACGGTAGGATTTTCCTTCAGCAGTGTGACCAGGGTATCCAGCGCAGTTATGGACTGTGGCAGAAGATCCCATTTCCCAAACTCATAGAAGATGTTGTCAACATTAATAGGCTGATCGACGGGGGTCAATTCAATCCTGAAAACAAAATTCTTCCCCTGATCCAGTCCGACCGTCGAAAAGGATGCCTTTGCATTGAGAAATCCCTTTTTAAATGCAGTCACCAGGTATTCGACCCCAGGTTTCAGTTTGAATTTGAAAGAGGCATTATCCGGTTTGATTTTTAGCATGGTCCCATCGGTGCCAATCAACCTTACCGAAGCTCCTTCCACCAAGATGCCTGTCTCCTTGTTGTACAGCGTACCTTCCACCCCATAGAATTTGGGGGGAAGCATGAAGGAATAGATATCATCGCCCCTGCTTCCCTCACGGGAACTGGAAAATAGTCCCTTTTCCTCTCCAGGATAGAAGGAGATGGCAAAATCATCACCCGCGGAGTTGATGGGTGCCCCCATGTTTTCCACTTTCCATGTATCCTTCTCGGCTGGTATAGCCCTGAAAATATCCAGTCCACCCAATCCAACGTGCGCATCCGATGAAAAATAGAGTTCTCCGTTATCACGGATGAAAGGGAACAGCTCGTTGCCCGCTGTATTGATCTGTGGTCCCAGGTTTCTGGGTTCACCCCATTTGTTTTCTCCGATTTTATCTGCCACCCATATGTCATTTCCTCCGAACCCTCCTGCCCTGTTTGAGACAAAATAGATTTTCGTACCATCCCTTGAAACAGAAGGGTGTGCTGCCAGCAAGCTGTCCTTCCCGATGGAGAGTTTGACGGGGCGCCCCCAACTTCCGCTTATCAGCGTGGACTCGAAAATTCCTACTTTCGCATCGGATCCCTTTTCGGAGACGGAACGGGTAAAATAGAGCGTATTGCCACTCTTGTCAAAACTTGGAGCCCCCTCCTCGTCGGGTGTGTTGACCATCAGCGACTCATCTATGCGTTTGGGCAGATCCCATTTTTTCTTCTCTGCATTAAAGACAGATCTGTAAATATCAGCGGTGTATTCTCCTGTGACGGCACTTCTCTTTTTTCCCGTGGCATCCTCCCTGGTAGAGGTAAAGACGAGTTCAGTCTCAATCAATCCTGGATAAACTGCCCCGTAATCCGACCAGCGAGAATTGATCTCCTTCAGGTTTTCAATTTTATACAGGGTCTGATTCTTCAGAAGGTCCTGTGAAGTTTTGCACGATATTATGCCATTCAGCGCCCGCTCATCCGTGGGAAGATGGGTAAGGAATTTCTGGTAGTTCTTGATGGCCTCCTCGTATTTTCCGTTCGCCCGGAGTACCTCTGCATACCGGAGCAAAATGTTGACATCCGCGGGATTCTTGTAGATGGCACTTTTAAAATAGCTCTCGGCCTGACGGTATTGACCTGTTTTGTAAAAGGCCTCCGCAATTTTCAGTTGTATGGCCGCCTTGTTTTCACGCCCCTTGACCTTGGTATAAATTTTACGGTAGGCAGCAATACTTTTGAAATACTCGCCGTTTTCAAAGGAGGTGGCAGCCATTCTAGTCTGGTGTGACACAGAACAGCCTCCGCCCAAAATAAGCAAAAGCAAAAATGCAAAAATGGATCCAAACTTACGGATCATCCCAGTCGAATTGTAGGTGCAAACCTGATGGATGGTTAATTGATGCTAAATTCGTTGCTGGCAGCAAGAATATCCCACAAATATAGGGTAAAAGGAAGAAAAATCTTTCGGAAAGAGGTATCTTTGCAAAAACAAAAAAACAATTTATGTTACAAGCAGAAATTCATACGGTAAAAGGGGTGATGAAGGTCAATTTTTTTGAAGAAGATGCACCCGGAACAGTAGCAAACTTCGTAAAACTTTCCAAAGAGGGATTTTACGATGGACTTACCTTCCACAGGGTGATCCCTGATTTCGTGATCCAGGGTGGTTGCCCAAGAGGTACGGGTGCCGGTGGGCCAGGTTATACCATCAAATGCGAACTGGATGGTGACAATCAATACCACGACCGCGGCGTTTTGTCAATGGCCCACGCAGGAAGAAATACAGGCGGCTCACAGTTTTTCATCTGTCACAGCAGAAACAACACCAAACACCTTGACCGTAACCATACCTGTTTTGGCAAGGTTTATGATGGATTGGAAGTGATTGACGCCATCCGTCAGGGCGACAAGATTGAGAAAATTGTCATCATAGAAGCTTAGAACTATTTTGGATTTTCGATTCCAAATTCTTGTCTTTTGCCCTATCGACTAAAGGTTGGGTCCATCCATAAAATAAAAACGAAGGAGTTGTGTTGGTAATTGGCCTTACGACCCCTTCGTTTTTATTTTAATTTCACCAGTTTGGGATCCATTTTGACGGCAAGTTTGACAGTTGACTAATCCAAAATCGAAAACCGAAAATCCGAAGGTGCCTATTTTTATACTAAATTTGTCCTCAAATTTGATACATGGGTTTAAAAGAAGAGATTCTGCGCCGTAGAACTTTCGGCATTGTCAGTCACCCGGATGCGGGCAAGACCACCTTAACTGAAAAACTACTGCTATTTGGCGGTGCAATTCACGTAGCCGGGGCTGTCAAAAGCAACAAAATAAAAAAGGGAGCCACCTCCGATTTCATGGAGATAGAGCGCCAGCGTGGCATCTCCGTGGCAACCTCCGTCATGGGCTTTGAATACAGCGGGTACAAAATCAACATTTTGGATACTCCCGGTCACCAGGATTTTCAGGAAGATACTTTTCGGACGCTCACGGCTGTCGACAGCGTGATCATCGTCATTGATGCGGCCAAGGGAGTTGAACCTCAAACTGAGAAATTGATGGCGGTATGCCGGATGCGCAAAACGCCTGTCATCGTCTTCATCAACAAAATGGACCGTCCTACCGGGGATACGTTTGACCTGCTGGATGATATTGAAAAACAGCTGATGATCAAGGTAAGGCCGCTCAGCTGGCCGATCAACAATGGTCCGGAATTCAAGGGAGTCTACAATATTTATGAGTCCAGTCTCAGTCTTTTTAATCCCAGCATCACGGAAATAGAAAAGGGAATCAGATTTGAAACATTGAACGATACGACCCTGGATCGGCTCATCGGTCACGATGCGATTTTGCTTCGTGAAGACCTTGAGATGGTGGAGGGAGTCTATCCCGAATTTGACCATTTCGCCTACCTGGCCGGTGAACTGGCACCCGTTTTCTTCGGAAGCGCACTATACAATTTCGGTGTCAGGGAGTTACTGGATACTTTTGTGCAATTGGCACCCTCACCCCGGCCAAAAAAATCGGAGGAACGACTGGTTCACCCGGAGGAGGAAAATTTTTCCGGATTCGTTTTCAAAATACACGCAAACATCGATCCCAACCACCGAAGCAGGATTGCATTCGTCAAAATCTGCTCAGGGATGTTCGAAAGAAACAAGAATTACAGACACATCAGACTCGGAAAAACTTTCAAATACTCCAGTCCGACTGCTTTTATGGCCGATAAGAAAGAGGTCATCGAAAATGCCTATCCCGGAGATATCATCGGTCTTCCCGACACTGGAAATTTTGTGATCGGCGATACCGTTACAGAAGGCGAGGTCCTGCACTACAAAGGAATCCCCTCCTTCTCTCCGGAGATCTTCAGGTACATCGAGAATGCAGATCCCATGCGCTCCAAGCAATTGGCAAAAGGGGTGGATCAGCTGATGGACGAAGGAGTCGCCCAGTTGTTTACCAGTCAGCTAAACGGACGTAAAATTATCGGAACCGTCGGTGCGCTGCAGTTTGAGGTGATCGAATACAGGCTCGAACACGAATACAATGCCAAATGCCGGTGGGAATCCATCTCCCTTTACAAAGCCTGTTGGATACAATGTGAAGAGCGGGCAATTCTGGAGGATTTCAAAAAAAGGAAATACAACAAGATGGCTCTGGATAAGCAGGGTCGGGATGTATTTCTCGCAGATTCTTCCTTTATCCTGGAAATGGCCCAACGCGACTTTCCAAAGATAAAATTCCACTTTACCTCTGAATTCTAAATTTTCAAGAAATCTTCCTGTTGCGAGAAAAAAATTCAACGGGTACTGTAAGTAAATTATCATTGAATCATATCTTCTTTCCGACTAAACTAATTGCCATGAGACGACTACTAATTTCGGTTCTGCTTTTGCTGCTTATTCATCCCGCCTTTTCACAGCCCAGTGAAAGTGCCATCGCTTCCATGAACGAAGTGATCTACGGAAGAAAAAACGGAATGGCACTGACCATGAATGTGTTGACCCCAAAGGCTAAATCCAACAAAAGGGGCATCATTCTGGCCATCAGTGCCGGATTGCAATCCAATTTTGACATGGCCCTCGAATGGGCCGCCACGATTGCACAACCCTACCTGATGAAAGGATATACCGTTTTCGAGGTGTGCCACGGATCTGCCCCAAAATACAACAACATCGAGATTGTTTCTGATTTGCACAGGGCGGTCAGGTTTATTCGATACAATGCGGCCCAATACAACATAGAACCCAACAAGCTTGGAATTACAGGGGCCTCCTCGGGGGGATATCTCTCGCTGATGATGGGAACAACGGGCTTCGAGGGTGATGCCACTGCCAAGGATCCCATTGACAGGGTTCCTGGAAATGTGCAGGCCGTTGCCTGCTTTTTCCCTCCCACAGACTTCCTGAATTTTGGAAAACCTGGTCTGGTTTCGCTGGGAACCGGTCAGCTTTCAGATTACAGGGCCGCCTTCGAATTCAGCATCTGGAACAAGCAGGAACGACACTTTGAACTGATCACAGACCAGGCCAAACTGCTGGAGATTGGCCGACAGATCTCACCCATTTATCAGGTGACGGCACAGTCTGCTCCAACCCTGATTGCCCATGGAGACATGGATGAGCTGATTCCGTTGCAACAATCCCAGTCCTACATTCAGAAGTTGAAAGAACTGAATATTCCCTGCGAATTGATGATCAAACAGGGCGGAGCGCACAAAGTATGGCCCGATATCATGAACTACCTAGGGGCATTCTCGGATTGGTTCGACAAGTACCTCAAGTGAATGTGCTAATTTTCTAAATGTGCTAATATGCCAATTTGGCAATGAATGGTGAAGATGGCTGGAGGAAGTGTCCTGAATGGAACAATGGTTCAAAGTAACTTGATCAACAATTGAATTTATGAAAAACAGTGGATTTTTGCTCTTTTTTGCGCTTCTTTTAATTTTGACAGGATTTTCACCTGCAAAGAAAAAGATCACTATTTTCACCATTGGGGATTCGACCATGGCCAACAAGGATACTTCGAAGAACAATCCGGAACGTGGTTGGTGCCAGGTACTTCCGCTCTATTTTGACGAAGCGCAGCTAGTCATTGACAACAGGGCCAAAAACGGAAGAAGTTCCAAGAGCTTCCTGGACGAAGGATTGTGGCAGGCAGTCTTGGATGTATTGAAGAAAGACGATTATGTCTTCATTCAGTTCGGCCACAACGACTCCAAACCCGATGCAGCCCGGAAAACGGATGCACATACCACCTATCGGGATAACCTGATCAGATATGTCAGGGAAGCCCGTGAAAAAGGAGCTCTACCCATCCTGTTCACCTCCATCGTCAGAAGATCCTTTGACCGGGATGGAAAGGCGGTCAATACCCTCGGAGATTATCCGGCAGTAACGCGCGAAGTTGGCCGGGAGCTGAATGTACCCGTCATTGACCTCAATGTTTCAACAGAAAGACTGATCAACGAGTTGGGCGTGGAGGGCTCAAAATCGCTGTACATGAACATTGAGCCGGGAGTGAGCCTACTTGAACCCAACGGTCGTATGGACAATACCCACCTGAACCC
>TBL_comb47_HYPODRAFT_10000245_pt1 | contig 71399 bp, 62 predicted proteins | sample TroBogypolimnion_40_FD_10682 | JGI IMG/M metagenome (IMG submission 10682) | reverse complement strand
GATTTCAATCCCCTATCGCGATCGCCTTGGGTGGCGGTTCAGTCCAACGTGGTTTATCTGACGCCGGCCAACTGTCGTGCCATCGGCAAACATCTTTGCGGCGTCCGATAAACGCTATTCGTTTGCGACCGTTGGTGCGCCGCGCGCCACGATTTTGGTCAGGACACGATCGATGTGGACGGGACGAACTTCCTCTACCGGCAGCTTACCGATGACCGGTTTGATGTGGAGGCGGATAACGCGCTCTACAACTTCCGGGTGTTTGTACTTGCTTTTGATGTAGCGTTCGTGCCAGATGTCGGCTAGCCCTTCGACCTTGTGCATGTCGATGGCTTTAAGCCGTTCCTGGCGCTTGATTGCGCTGACATCTTGGCCTTGTTGGAGCAGGGCCCGGTCCTTGCGGGCGAGATCCCTGGCATCCTTAAGTGAAATGTCGGGGTAGCGTCCGAGCACTTTTTCCCTTTCGCGTCCTCCGAATCGATAGCGCAGGATCCAAGAGGCTTTTCCCAGTTGGGAACCTGCATCGGAAGCGACGAAGGTCAGGCCGTCGCCCACCCCTCGATCAACCGGCCCGGCATTGAGCCAAGCCCTCAAATTTTTGTCGGTAGCATTCTTCGCAAACCCAGTCATCGCGCGGCCTCCAGAGGAATCTGTGGGGTAAATAATCGGGAAATAGTCGAAAAATGCCTGTTCGGACATTTACCCCACGATTTACCCCACAAATCACCCCACACAAACGATGCGCTACGTTGAGACTGCTTGCTACCTCTTGAGACGACTTTCCATTAAAAATCAATGACTTAGGTCGTGGTTTTGGGATGGTAAGACACCCCAAAAAACCTTACTCTATGTTCTGTACCTGTTCGCGCATCTGCTCGATCAGCACTTTCATGTCGACCGAGATATGGGTCAGCTCCAGCGCCGCCGATTTCGACCCCATGGTGTTGGCTTCGCGGTGCAGTTCCTGAATCAGGAAGTCGAGCCGCTTGCCGATCTCGCCGCCTTTCTTGATCATGCGTGCCAGCTCGTCGAGGTGCGAGTTGATGCGCGTAATTTCCTCGGCCACGTCGATGCGGATGGCAAAGGCCGTGGCTTCGGCCAGGGCCCGGTCCTGCGCCGCCTCGGGCAGGGCCGTGCCTTCCGTCAAGGCCATGGCCTCCTTCCAGCGATCCATGAAGCGCTGGCGCTGCTGCGCCACCAGCTGCGGCACCAGCGGTCCGGCCTGTGCGGCCAGGGCGCGCAACTGGTCGATGTGCGCCAGCAGCATGATGGCCAAGCGCTCGCCTTCGCGTGCGCGCGCCGAAAGCAGGGCATCGATGGTCTGAGCGGCCAGCGCCAGCAGGTCTTCGCGCCAGTCGCGCGCCGGGCCGGTTTCGTTGACGCACAGGCGGATCACGTCGGCCACGCTCAGCGGGCTCGCGGCAGGCAGCCAGGCCCTGACGCTGTCCTGCACAGCGTTGAGCCGCTGCAGCAGCCGGGCCGTGGGCTCGGGCACCAGGCCCTGTGAACTGGTTTCAATGGCGGCGCGCACCTCGACCTTGCCGCGCTTGATGCGCGCGACGACCATTTCGCGCAGGGCCGGCTCGAATTGCCGCAGTTCCTCCGGCAAGCGGAAGGAAAGGTCCAGAAATCGGCTGTTGACCGACCGGATTTCAAGACCGAGATGGCTCGGGGCTGCGCTTCTGGATTCGGGCTCGGATTGGGCGGTGCTGCGCTGGGCACTGGCATAGCCCGTCATGCTATAAACTGGCATCTCGACTCTTTGATCAATGGAACGAACCTGAGAATAACCCGGTTCAGGTAGCCAACGGGAGTTCACTCGCAAATTATGTCAAAGGTCAAGCCTGCCCCCTTACCCCCGGATGCCGTGATCGGCGGCTATCGCATCGTGCGCAAGGTCGCTGCGGGTGGCTTCGGCGTGGTCTATCTGGCCACCGACCCCGAAGGCCAGCAGGTCGCGATCAAGGAGTACTTGCCGTCCTCGCTGGTCAGCCGTGCGCCCGGCTCGCTGCTGCCCGAAGTGCCGCCGGAAAAGCTGTCGCTGTACCGGCTCGGCCTCAAGAGTCTCTTTGAAGAGGGGCGCGCCTTGGCGCAGATCTCGCACCCCTCGGTGGTCAGCGTGATGAACTTCTTCCGCGAGAACGAGACCGTCTACATGGTCATGAACTACCTGGAGGGCGCGTCCCTGCAGGATTTCATCATCACGGCGCGCGACCAGAAAAAGAGCAAGGTGTTCCGGGAGTCGACGATCCGCTCGCTGTTCGACGAAATCCTGCGAGGATTGCGGATTGTTCACCAGCACAAGATGCTGCACTTGGACATCAAGCCGGCTAACATCTTCATCACCGACGACAACCGCGCGGTGTTGATCGATTTCGGCGCGGCGCGCGAAGTCCTGAGCAAAGAGGCCAACTTCATCCGCCCGATGTACACCCCTGGCTTTGCCGCGCCCGAGATGTACCGGCGCGACACGACCATGGGGCCATGGACCGACATCTACGCCATCGGCGCCTGCATGTATGCCTGCATGCAAGGTTACCCGCCCAACGAGGCGCCGCAGCGCCAGGACAAGGATCGCATCGCCATCGCGCTGACGCGCCTACGCGGTGTTTATTCGGACAACCTGATCGAGGTCGTCGAATGGTGCATGGCGCTGGATCCGCATTCCCGTCCGGAAACTGTATTTATCTTGCAGAAGGCGTTGAACCGCGAGAGCGAGCGGCGCTATACCAAGCTCAGCGTCGGCGAAAAAGTCCGGCTTCAGTTCGACACGATGGTGACGGATACTAAGAAGAACGTCCAGAAGGTGACGGGCGTCGGTGTCAAACTGAAATGAAGTTCTCGGTTTTTCAGCTTAGCCGCAAAGGCGGCCGGGCGAACAACGAAGATCGCATGGGCTACTGCTATACCAGCGGCTCGGCCCTGTTCCTGGTGGCCGACGGCATGGGCGGGCATCCGCAGGGCGAGGTGGCTGCGGAATTGGCGCTGCAGGTGATCGCGGCGCTGTTTCATGATGAAGCCGAACCGGAACTGCCCGACGTTGCAGCCTTCCTGAGCGCCGCGCTGATGACCGCGCACCGCCAGATCCTGCGCCATGCGGTCCGTACCGGCATGGTTGACGCACCCCGAACCACGGTGGTGGCGGCGGTTGTCCAGAACGGGACGGTGAGCTGGATTCATTGCGGCGACTCCCGGCTTTACATGGCGCGCCGGGGCAAGTTGCTGGTGCGCACGCTGGATCACTCATTTTCTGAAAGACGCCCAGGCCTGGCCGCCGACTTCAAGTTGCCAGGGCGCGTGAATCGCAATGTCCTGTTCACCTGCCTGGGCTCGCCGACCAAGCCGGTGTTCGAGTTGACCGGTCCCGTGGCGCTGCACCAGGGTGACCGGCTGCTGCTGTGCTCGGACGGCCTGTGGGGCAGTCTGAGCGAGGCCGACATCACGTTTCACCTGAGTCACAAGCCGGTCAATCAGGCGGTTCCGGCGCTTGTGGAGAAAGCGCTGCTCAAGGGCGGTGCCCGCGGCGACAATGTGACCGCCATTGCGCTGGAGTGGGAAAGCCCCGACGATTTCCTGGCGACAGCCGGGTTCATCTCGACAGACGCATTGCCCGCCGGTGTGTTCGAATCGACCGTCGAGGGCGTTTGGCCGGATTCGGCGCCGGTCGTGCTGGATGAAGCGGCGATCGATCGTTCGGTCACCGAGATCAACGGCGTGATCCGCCGATCCACCGCCAAGAAGGGTCAGGTCAAGCCGCATTGATCGCCATCGTGGGTCCAGGCGCGAGCCGCAGCCGCACATTTTTTTCTTTACAAGGTTGTCTCATGAGTGAATTTTCCAGGAGCGGCGCACGGGCTGCGAACCAACTGCGACCGGTACGCATCACGCGCGGCTACACCATTCACGCCGAAGGCTCGGTGCTGATCGAATTTGGCGCCACCAAGGTCTTGTGCACGGCGTCGGTCGAAGAGAAAGTGCCGCCGCACAAGCGGGGTAGCGGCGAGGGCTGGGTCACGGCCGAATACGGCATGCTGCCGCGCGCCACCCATACCCGCAGCGACCGCGAAGCCGCTCGCGGCAAGCAAAGCGGGCGCACGCAGGAGATCCAGCGCCTGATCGGCCGCTCCATGCGCGCGGTCTTCGATCTGACGCTGCTTGGCGAGCGCACGATTCACCTCGACTGCGATGTCTTGCAGGCCGACGGTGGGACGCGCACGGCGGCCATCACGGGCGCCTTTGTCGCCGCGCAGGACGCGGTGAACCAATTGCTGGCGCAGGGCAAGCTGAAACAGTCGCCGATCCGGGACCACGTTGCCGCGATTTCCGTCGGCATCGTGCAGGGCACGCCCTTGCTGGACCTAGAGTACATCGAGGACTCGGCCTGCGACACCGATATGAACGTGGTCATGACCGGCGCCGGCCATTTCGTGGAAGTGCAGGGCACGGCCGAGGGCGCCGCCTTCTCGCGCCGCGAGATGGATGCGCTGCTGGAACTGGCCGAAAAGGGGATCAGCCATCTGGTGGTCTTGCAGAAGAACGCATTGGAAACTGAATGAAGCAGCTGCCATGAAAATTGTCCTGGCCTCGAACAACCCCGGCAAGCTCAAGGAACTGCGCGCGATGCTCGCGCCGCTCGGGCTGGAGCTGATCGCGCAGGGCGAGCTCGGCATCCCCGAAGCGGCCGAGCCGTTTCATACCTTTGTTGAAAACGCGCTGGCCAAGGCGCGCCACGCGGCGCAGCACAGCGGTCTGCCGGCGCTGGCCGACGATGCCGGCCTGTGTGTCGACGCCTTTGGCGGCCTGCCTGGCGTCGATACCGCCTACTACGCGACGCAGTTCGGCTATGACAAAGGCGATGCCAACAATGTGCGCGCGCTGCTTGAGCAGATGCAGGGCCTGACAAACCGGCGCGCCGCCATGGTCAGCACGCTCGTGGCTGTGCGCTCGGCGCAGGACCCGGAGCCGCTGATCGCGGTCGGGCGGGTCACGGGCGAGATCGCGCGCGAGCCGCTCGGCAGCAACGGCTTCGGTTTCGATCCGGTGATGTTCCTGCCCGAGTTCGGCAAGACCTTTGCTCAGTTGCCGGTGGAAGTCAAGAACGCCAACAGCCATCGCGGTCGCGCCGTGCGGGCGATGGTCGAGTTGCTGCGCGAGCGCTGGTTGAGCCCCGCATGATCCCGATCGCCAGCGAATTGCCGGAAGCCGGCGTGGTGCACGACGTGCAGCATTACCTGCGGCCCGGCACACTGCAACTGCCGGCGCTGCCGCCGCTCTCGCTCTACATCCACCTGCCGTGGTGCCTCAGGAAGTGTCCGTACTGCGATTTCAATTCGCATGAAATGCGTGCCGCCGAGCTGCCCGAGCAGCGCTACATCGACGCCCTGATGATGGATCTGGAAGCGGCGCTGCCGCTGATCTGGGGCCGCACCGTGCACAGCATCTTCATCGGCGGCGGCACGCCCAGCCTGTTTTCGCCCGACGCCATCGATCGTTTGCTCGGCGGCGTACGCGCGCGTCTGCGCCTGGAAGCCGATTGCGAGATCAGCCTGGAAGCCAATCCGGGCACCTTCGAGAAGGATCGCTTTCGCGCCTTTCGCGCGGCGGGCGTGACGCGCCTGTCGGTCGGCGTGCAGAGTTTCAACGATGACTTCCTGCAGGCGCTGGGTCGTGTGCACGACCGCGCGCAGGCGATCGCCGCGGTGGAGGAGGCGGCGCAGGCCTTCGATACCTTCAACCTTGACATCATGTACGCGCTGCCCGGGCAGACGCTGGAGACGCTGCGCACCGACATAGCGACAGCGCTGGCAATGGCCCCGCCGCACATTTCGATCTACCACCTCACGCTCGAGCCCAACACTTTCTTCGCGCGCCATCCGCCCAAGCTGCCCGACGAGGACACGGCCTACGACATGCTCGACCTTATCACCGAGATGACCGGCGCGGCCGGCCTACAGCGTTACGAAGTCTCAGCCTACGCCGCCAGTGGTCACCGCTGTTTTCACAACCTCAATTACTGGAAATTCGGTGATTACCTGGGCTTGGGCGCCGGCGCCCACAGCAAGCTTAGCTTCGCCCACCGGGTCGTGCGCCAGGTGCGTTTTCGCGAGCCGGGCCTGTACATGGAGAAGGCGTTGGCCGGGCACTGCATGGCGCAGGAGGGCGAGGTCGGCCGCGCCGACCTGGCGTTCGAGTTCATGCTCAACGTGCTGCGCCTGAAAGACGGCTTTCCCCTGTCCCATTTCGGCGAGCGAACCGGGCTGCCGATCACGGCGATTCAGAAGGGGCTGGAACTTGCCGAGGCCAAGGGTCTGCTCGAGCGCGATCTGGACCGCGTCAAGCCGAGCGTGCTCGGCTTCGACTTTCTCAACGATCTGCAAAGCCTGTTCCTGCCGCCATCGGCCTGAGGGAAGGCTTCAGCCCGTGTGTTTGGCGCTGCGCTGGCGCGACGCCAGATGGCGGCGGCAACTGGCGTTGATGACGCGCAATTCGGCCAGCGTCGCGTCGATCTGCGCGCGTTTCTGTTCCAGATCTGCAATCTCGGTATCGGTGCGCTCGATGACATAGCGCAGCTGGTCGGAGCGGCCTTCGCCATGGTCGCCGTACAGGTCGAGGTAGCGCTTGATCTCGGACAGCGGCGAGCCGATGTCCTTGGCACGCAGGATAAGCGCCAGGCGCGCGCGGTCGCGCCGCGTGTAGACGCGCGCGCCGTTGACGCGCCGAGGCGAGAGCAGGCCCTTGTCCTCGTAGAAGCGCAGGGCGCGCAGGCTGATGCCGAATTCCTTGCACAGTTCGGTGATGCCGAACAACTCCGTCGTCCCTTCATCACGATGGGCATCGACGACAGCCTGTGCGTCGCTGGTGCCGGCCGTGCTGTCAGCCTTGCGGCGCGCCGCTGGCGCTTTGACGGGGAGATCGTTTGACGCCACCGCGCGGGTCCGTGCCTGGGGTCTCAGATGACCCGCTGCAGGCGCATAGCGACACTCATGTCGCCGGTCACCTTGAGCTTGCCCATCATGAAGCCGGTGGCCGGCTCAAGCTCGCCGGTCAGCATGGCGTTAAGGTTGTCGAGCGTGATGCCGACCGTGCAGTCGGCATCAATGTTGCTGTTGCTCACCGTGTTGGGCGTCGACTTGCCGTCGATGTAGATGGTGCCGTCGGCGCCGCAGTCGAATTTGAGGCTGGCATTGAGGCCGCTGTCGGCTCCGACTTTGGTGCGGATGGCTTCGGTGCAGGCTTCGAGGTTCATGGAGGTCCTTAAGAAGAGATGAGGTTTGAAGAGGGTGACTGCGCCGCATCGTAGCAGCGCCGGGTGACGCGAAGTATAGGGGAAATACCTATACGAAATCCGATTGACGTTAACGTCACCTTCCGGTCTAATCCGGGGCAATCAGAGGATCACCGCCCATGCCAGTTCTGCGCACGAAGATCAAGTTCAAGTCCGATGCGTTTGTCGCCAATGCGCAGCGCATGCTCGAAATGCTCGCTGAGGTTCAGCGCCTGGAGCAGATGGTGATTGCCGAGTCGGAATCCAAGCGCAGCAAGTTCGAGTCGCGCGGGCAGTTGCTGCCGCGCGAACGCGTGGCGCGCCTGCTCGATCGCGGTTCGCCTTTTCTGGAGCTCAGCCGTCTAGCCGGCCTCAACATGCACGACGACGATGGCAAGAAGTCGGTGCTCGGCGGCGGCTCGATCGTCGGCATCGGCGTGGTCGCCGGCAAGCGCTGCCTGATCTCGGCCAATGACAGCGCGGTCAAGGGCGGCACCATCGCGCCCATGGGCCTGCGCAAAGCCTTGCGCGCCCAGGAGATCGCGCGCGAGAACAAGCTGCCGCTGATCTACTTGGTCGAGAGCGGCGGGGCTAACCTGATGTACCAGAGCGAGATATTCATTGAGGGCGGGCGAAGCTTTGCGAACCAGGCGCGCATGTCGGCCGCCGGTCTGCCGCAGATCGCCGTCGTGCATGGCTCGTCCACCGCCGGCGGTGCCTACCTGCCGGGCCTGTCGGACTACGTGATCCTGGTGCGCGGACGTTCCAACATTTTTCTGGCGGGACCGCCGCTGGTCAAGGCCGCGATCGGCGAGGACTGCACCGAGGATGAGATCGGCGGCGCTGAGACCCATGCGCAGGTGACCGGCCTGGGCGAGTACCTGTGCGAGGACGACGCCCACGCCATCGGCATGGCGCGCGAGGTGATGGACAAGCTCAACTGGGACCAGGCGCCGGCAGCCGGCAGCTTTGCCGAGCCGCTGTTCGACGAGCAAGAACTGCTCGGTCTGGTTCCCGCCGATGAGCGCCAGCCATACGATGTGCGCGAGGTCATCGCGCGCCTGGTCGATGGCTCCGACTTTCTCGAATTCAAGGCCGAGTACGCCGCCGAGACCATGTGCGGCCACGCCCGCATCCAGGGACGGCTGGTCGGTATCCTGGGCAACAACGGTCCGATCCAGCCCGATGGCTCGACCAAGGCCGGCCAGTTCATCCAACTCTGCGATCAAAGCGGCACGCCGCTGGTCTTTCTGCAAAACACGACAGGCTACATGGTCGGCAAGGTGGCCGAGCGCAGCGGCGCCATCAAGCACGGCTCCAAGATGATCCAGGCCGTGGCCAACGCGCGCGTGCCCAAGTTCACCATCGTGCTAGGCGGCTCCTACGGCGCGGGCAACTACGGTATGTGCGGACGCGGCTTCGATCCGCGCTTCATCTTTGCCTGGCCGACGGCGCGCACCGCTGTAATGGGCGGCGCCCAGGCGGCCAAGGTGATGGACATCGTGAACCGCGCCAAGATCGAGCGAAGCGGCATGGCCGCCAACGAGGACGCCCTCAAGGCCATGTCCGACGGCCTGCGCCTGCGGCTGGACAAGGAGTCGGCGGCACTTTTCGGCACCGCCCGCCTGTGGGACGACGGCATCATCGACCCGCGCGATACGCGCCGCCTGCTCGGCCTGTGCCTGGCGCTGGCCGAGCAGGCGCAGCAGCGCACGCTGCACGGTAATACCTTCGGCGTGGCGCGGATGTAGGCGCGGCGGACCGATGAACCCGCCAATCGTCATTGCGGGCTCGACCCGCACTCCAGCTTCCGCATGGCAGTGGATGCCGGATCGGAGTCCGGCATGACAAGCCCGAACATCGCGCGTGACGGCCTGCGAGGCCGCAAAGGCGAGAAGCGCCACTGCATGTAGAAATTGATTTGGACATTCCCCTGAAAGGCCCCTATGAAATTCACCCCCGAACACGAACAGATTGCCGACACCGTGCGCAAGTTTGTCGCCAAGGAAATCAACCCCTTTGTCCCCGAGTGGGAAGCCGCCGGGATCTTCCCGGCGCATGCGCTGTTCAAGAAGATGGGCGACCTCGGGCTGCTGGGCATCAAGTACCCGGTCGAGTACGGCGGCATGGGGCTGGACTTCAGCTATTCGATGGTGATGGCCGAGGCGCTGGGTGATTGCAACTGCGGCGGCGTGCCGATGGCGATCGGCGTGCAGACCGACATGTGCACGCCGGCGTTGGCGCGATTCGGTTCGGAAGAGCTGCGGCGTGAATTCCTGGCGCCGAGCATCGCCGGCGACATGGTCGGCTGCATCGGCGTGAGCGAGGTCGGCGGCGGCTCCGACGTGGCCGCGCTCAAGACCGCGGCGCGCAAGGATGGCGACGACTATGTCATCAACGGCACCAAGATGTGGATCACTAACGGCATGCAGGCCGACTGGTGCTGCCTGCTGGCTAACACCTCTGAAGGCCCTGTGCACAAGAACAAGTCGCTGATCATCGTGCCGATGGATGCCGCCGGCATTACGCGCCAGAAGATCGAGAAGATCGGCATGCACTCGTCTGACACGGCGCAGCTGTTTTTCGACAACGTGCGCGTGCCGCGGCGCAACTTGGTCGGGCAGGAAGGCATCGGCTTCATGCTGCAGATGCTTCAGTTTCAGGAGGAACGTCTGTACGGCGCGGCCGGCACGCTGCGCTCGCTCGACCGCCTGATCGACCAGACCATTGACTACACGCGCCAGCGCCAGACTTTCGGACGGCCGATCCTGGAAAACCAGGTCGTGCATTTCCGGCTCGCGGAACTGCGCACCGAAGTCGAGGCCTTGCGCTCCCTGACCTACCGCGCAGTCGAGTCCTATGTCTCGGGCAAAGACGTAACAAGGCTGGCTTCCATGGCCAAGCTCAAGGCCGGGCGCCTGAGCCGCGAGGTGGCCGACAGTTGCCTGCAGTACTGGGGAGGCATGGGCTTCACGGCAGACAACCCGATCTCGCAGGCCTACCGGGACAGCCGCCTGATCTCGATAGGCGGCGGCGCCGACGAAATCATGCTCGGCATCATCTGCAAGTTCGAAGGCACCTTGCCCGGCAAGGCTTGAGCGGTATGAATTTCGAAGACATTGCGGTCGAGCGCAGCGGCGCCGTGCTGCGCGTCACGCTGAACCGTCCGGCCCTGCGCAACGCCATGTCGCTGCGCATGGTGGGCGAATTGCGCGCGGCGCTCGCAGACGCCGAAGCCGGTGGCGTTCGCGTGCTGGTCCTGCGCGGTGCGGGTGGCCATTTCTGCGCCGGCGCCGACCTCAAGGACATGGCAGCGGCCCGCATGCGCTCGATGCAGGCTGGAGCACCGGATGGTGACGCGCCCGATGCCATCGCGCAGGCCAACCGGCAGTTCGGCGAACTCTGCGTGGCCTACGCTAACACGCCGCTGGCACTGGTGGCTGTACTGGAAGGCAGTGTCATGGGCGGCGGCTTCGGCCTGGCCTGTGCAGCCGATGTGGCGCTGGCCGATGAGACCGCGCTGTTTCGCCTGCCCGAGACGGCGCTGGGCGTCGTGCCGGCGCAGGTGGCGCCGTTTCTGGTGGAGCGGCTCGGCTATTCGCAGGCCAAGCGCCTCTCGGTGACCGGCGGGCGCATCGCGGCCCGCGAAGCCCTGGTCATCGGCCTGGTCCATGCCGTGCATGCCATCGATCAACTTGACGCCGCGCTCGACGCCGTGCTGTCCGATATCCTCGCTTGCGCGCCCGGCGCCATTGCCGCCACCAAGGCCTTGATCACCAAAGCGCGCCTGACCCCGCCGGCCGATCTGGTGCAGCAGGCCGCGCAAGTTTTCTCGCGCGCCGCGCAAGGCCCCGAGGGCCTGGAGGGCGCGATGGCCTTTCTTCAAAAACGCAAACCGAACTGGGCGATGCCATGAGTTTTTCCAAGATCCTGATAGCTAACAGAGGGGAGATCGCGTGCCGCGTCATTCGCACCGCACGCAAGCTCGGCTATCAAACAGTTGCCGTCTACAGCGACGCCGACCAGGCCGCGTCGCATGTGCGTATGGCTGATGAAGCGGTGCACATCGGCGCCTCGGCGGCGGCTGATTCCTACCTCAACGTGGCCTCGTTGATCAATGCCGCACGCAAGACCGGCGCCGACGCCGTGCACCCGGGCTATGGTTTCTTGAGCGAGAATGCCGGCTTTGCCCAGGCCTGTCTGCATGCGGGACTGGTCTTCATCGGCCCGCCGCCCTCAGCCATCGAGGCCATGGGCGACAAGGCGCTGGCCAAGCGCCGCATGCTCGCCGCTGGCGTGCCGTGCGCGCCGGGCTATTTGGGCGAGGAACAGGACGATGCGCGTCTCACGCAAGAGGCGCTCACGCTCGGCTTTCCGCTGCTGGTCAAGGCCGTGGCGGGTGGCGGCGGGCGCGGCATGCGGTTGGTGCGCGCGGCGGAAGAAATTGCAGCAGCGCTGGCAGGCGCGCGGCGAGAGGCACAGAGTGCGTTTGGCGACGGCACGCTGATGTTGGAGCGGCTCATCGACGATGGCCGGCACATCGAGATCCAGATCTTTGCCGATGCCCACGGCAACGCCGTCTACCTCGGCGAGCGCGACTGCACTGCGCAGCGCCGCCGCCAAAAGGTGATCGAGGAAGCGCCGTCGCCGGTGGTCAGTCCGGCCATGCGCGAGGCCATGGGTCATGACGCGGTGGCCGCTGCGCTCGCGGTGGGCTACCGCGGCGCGGGCACGGTGGAGTTCATCGTTGACGGCGCGCTCCAGCATTACTTTCTGGAGATGAATACACGCCTGCAGGTCGAGCACCCGGTGACCGAAATGGTGACCGGCTTCGATCTGGTCGAGTGGCAACTGATGATTGCAGAGGGCCTGCCGCTACCGGTGACGCAGGATGAGGTCCGCCTAACCGGCCACTCGATCGAGGCCCGCCTATACGTGGAAGACCCCTACGCCGGCTTCGCGCCGCAGACCGGAACCGTGCGCTGCTGGCGCCCGCAGCAGGCCCTGCTCGACGGTGTGCGCATAGACCACGGCATCGAGGAGGGCGGCGAGGTATCGCCGTTCTACGATCCGATGGTTGCCAAGTTCATCGCACACGGCCGGGATCGCGACGAAGCGATCCGGCGCCTGCGCGCGGCGCTCGCCAACGCGCCGCTGCTGGGCCTGCGCAACAACGCTCGCTTCCTGTCGGACCTGCTCAACCACCCTACGTTTCGCACGGCGACCATGACGACCACGCTGATCGACCAGTGGCAGGACCGCGGGGAGGCGCTGCTGCAGCGCCCGCTGCCTGACGATGCAAGCTGGTGTCTGGCAGCTGCTGCTTTTGCATTGCAGAACGGCGCCAACTGGCGCGCCGACAGCGTGGCAGCGTTCGATATCCCGTTGCGCTGCGACGCCGACGTGCGCAGCCTGCGCGTGCAGCCGGATCGGCTCGGCCAGGTGCTGGTCACGCTGGGCGCGCAGACGCACCGCGTGCGCATTCTGCACTTCGATGCCGGTGAAATGCACTACGAAGTCGATGGCGTCACACGCCGTGCGGCTGCCGTGATGGATCGGTATGAATTGCACATCGCGCTGGGAGCAGCGGCCTTCGTCTTCAACGAGGTTTCGCCCTTCCCCGACAAGAGCGTTTTGCAGGACGCAACGCGGGCTCGTGCGCCGGTGGCCGGCAAGGTCACGCAGATTCTGCTCGCGGTGGGTGACGCCGTGCAGGAGGGCCAGGCCCTGCTGTGCGTCGAAGCCATGAAGATGGAAATGTGGCTCTCGGCGCAAGCCGCCGGGACGGTGGTGGCCTTGCACACGCAGGTCGGCGAGCAGGTTGACGCTGGCGCCCTGCTGGTTGAAATCAAGCTCGATGAAAAGAAGGAATCATGATGGACAAAGCGATTCTGACCTGCGCCCTGACCGGCGTCCTAACCAACCCGAAGCAGCATCCGGTGCCGGTGACGCCGGCGCAGATGGCGGCCGAGGCGCGTGACGCCTTCAACGCCGGCGCGTCCATCATGCACGTGCATGTGCGCATGCAGGAGGAGGGCTTGGGGCATATGCCTTCGTGGGAGCCGGATGTCGCGGCGTCGGTTGTCGATGCGATCCGCGCCGCCTGCCCGGGCGTCATCGTCAACCTGACCACCGGCGTCGTCGGCAAGGACATATCGGGACCGCTCGCGTGCATCCGGCGCGTCAGACCCGAGATCGCGGCCTGCAACGCGGGCAGCCTGAACTACCTCAAGATCAAAGACGACGGCCAATGGGCCTGGCCGCCGATGGTGTTCGACAACCCGGTGGCCAAGGTGCAGCAGTTTCTCGACGTGATGCAAGAGTGCCAGGTGCACCCGGAGTTCGAATGTTTTGATGTCGGCATCGTGCGCTCGGTCGGCATGTTCCTCAAGAACGGCATGCTCAAGCCCGACATGGGCCGCGCCGAATACAACCTGGTGATGGGGGTGGCGTCGGGCATGCCGTGCGATGCCGATTTGCTCGCGCTGATCCCGCGCTGGATGGAAGCCGGCAGCGTCTGGCAGGCCACGCTCATCGGCCGCAGCGAGATCTGGCCCGTGCATCAGAAGACGGCCGAGCTCGGCGGGATGCTTCGCACCGGTCTTGAAGATACTTTCTATCTGCCCGACGGCGTCAAAGCTAGCGGCAACGGCGTGCTGATCGCCGCCCTGGCCCACTGCGCGCGCAGGGCAGGGCGTGCCGTGGCGAGTCCGGCCGAGGCGAGGGCTTTGCTGGGCTTGCGCGCGGGTGCTTGAGTCACCGCCTCGAAAGTCGGCAACGGGTTTGATTTTGACCGTCGATACCGTTGACGCTCACCGATTCATGGCGTCATGACGGCGCCGGAATCGATGGCGCGATCCCTTACAGGTCGGCGTCAGCGTCGCAAGCCATCAAGGCGGCCACTGTGTGTCGTCGTGCAATGTTTGCATGCGTCACGGCTTGCGCCACATCGCCCATTTCATGCAAGCGCGCTGCGTTTCGGTAATGCTTGACGGCTTTTTCCGACAGCGTCGCGGCGTTGGTCTGACGTATCTGCGGCGTCATCGCGGGTGTCTCGGATGTGAGAGCGGGTTCGTAGGCCATGGTGCATTCCAATTGAGACTGTGAAGCGCATCCTAGGTCTTTCGGGCGCGATGATTTGTCTGTTGCCGCACAGAGCTGGCGTCGGTCTGCTTCCGACGCGGCGGGATGGGCGTTGTGCTTGCGCACGGTCGCAGTTGAGTGCCGCTTCGTGCGGCTTGTTCGTGATGGTCCGTTGCCTTGCGGTGATGGAGTTGTGAGGAGATTTCCGCTGTCCGCCCTGCAAGCCGGGTGTCGGGCGTGTTCATCGACCTTTTTGAATCGTCCGGACCTTGTCTCGTAGGCTTCAAGCGTGTGACGGACTGTCTGTTTGCGAACAGACGCAGCGCTGGACGTGAAATACATTGCGGGTGGGCGCCAAGACCCCCGCGTTTTTTTCATTTGTCGCGGTTCACTCGAGATTTGACCCAGCATAACTGCTGGGTCTTTTTTTTGTCACCATATCGGCGCCGCGCTGGCAACCGGAGACTTTGCACGGGTGCTTTAAGGCGGCGTGATAACGGTGCGGCTCGCATAACCCGTCATCTTTTTGCCCGTGTTCGTTATCGCACAGACCGGCCGTGCAGGCTTCGCCTATTCTCGATCGGGTGACGCCTTTGGCCTGTTCTGCAAGAGCGGCCGAAGTCAAACCTGAAACCCATCAACTCGCTCACGAAAGTTACCATGAACCGCATTCAAGCATCTTTGTTGCTCGCTCTAACACTCGGCTTAACCGCCTGCGACCGCCCGGCCGCCGTCGTCACTGTTCCGGCTGCTCCTGTCATCGTCCCGATGGGTGTGCCAGGACCAGCCGGCCCACAAGGTGACACCGGCAAGGCAGGATCCATCGGAAACACGGGCGAACAGGGCAATGCGGGTTCGACGGGTGCCGCCGGCCCAACTGGCTCCACCGGGGATACCGGTGCCACGGGCGACACAGGCGCAACCGGCAAGACCGGGCGCGGAACAACCGTGGTTGTAGTTCCGACTCCGACTGCTCCCACGCCGGCCAAGTAAGCTGCGCGGTTTTCCGGCGGGGCTTACCCGCCGAACCTCGCCCTAACGGCGGCTCATGCGTCAGTTGCCCAAGCCGCCTTCAACTGCCTCGCGCTTTGTATGCGGGCAGCAAGGCGCCGAGCCGCTGGCCCATCTCCACGCCGAGCGCCTGCAGGCCGCTGAGCGGCCGGACCATGACTTCGAAATCTACAATCAGACCGGCTGCGTCAAACTGGACCAGGTCGATGCCTTTGATTGCCTTGTCGCCTACGTTGGCGCTGAACTCCAGCACCACGCCCAGGCCGTCGCCCGTGGCCAACTGGCGATGGTAGGTGAAGTTGCTCAAGACCGACATCACGGTGTTCAAGATGAGCGATACGGCCTGAGCGCTGGCATAGGGCTTATGTGCCATCGGAGACCTGAACACGGCCTCGGGGTGCAGCAGCGCTGGCAGCCCCGTCAGATCACGCTGCGCCACCATCTCGTGCCACTTGGTCAGCGACACGGCCACGGCGGGGGAAAGTTTCAGTTCATGGTTCACGGCAGGATGCTCCTTGCGGACGGTTCTGGTTCGACGCAATCAAACAGGCGTTATACATGAAGCAGCGGGGCGCTGGCAGATGGGATTCGTCCCTCGGCGATTCGACGTTACAGGCCCCACATGTCGCTTTTTCGGGCCAACTCCGGAAAGGCAAGACCGTGCTCGGAGTCTAGAACGTTGAGGGCGCGCGCAATGTCGATTGGAAACCCCCGCCTTAGGGCTCCTCTATTGTTTTGTTGCAACTCGTCCATCAAGGCGACGAACTCCGGATTACCCCAAAAAAGCCGAATCTTCTCGCCGATGTGCGGGAAAGACGCGTTGATCAATATGAAATTTTCGTTGTTTTCAATCATCGGAATGCTGTCAGCGCTTTGAGTGCGGGATCGCCGCGCAGTCTGCTCAAAAGATGCACTATGGGCCAGCTCTTGCTGGCCGTCTGCACGGTAGCGCACTTAGTGACTTCTTCCTGCAAGCTCGACGACGCCAAGCGGGTTCCAGCGGTAGCGCCGGCGTCGCCACACACGATGCGATCAGGGTCGAGCGCTCCGGCGTGCGCTTGCGGTCGAAACCTTCATGTAACTCCTCAGCGTGGCATGCTGTACTGGCCCTGCATGGCCTGCACGTCGCGGCTCCACACCAGCTCGTAGCGCGTGGCATCGACGATCGGCTTCCTGATCATCTTCAGGCACTGCGCCATCTGCCCTTCCGAACTGCTGGGCTTGGAGTACAGCTGCAGCGCAAACTTGGAGAAGTCGCGCACCATGAAGTCAAAGATCTGGTCGATCAGGGCCGCGTCCATGCTGTAAATCCATGCGTTCTCCAGGATCAGCTGGCCGTACACCACCAGGGTGAACATCTCGCCGGCGGTCAGCAGGAAGTCGATGTCCTTGGCCTGCTCCTTGCTCGGTGGCGCCTTCACCGCCATCTCCTTGAACAGCGCGATCTGCTCCTTGAACACGGCGAGGTTGGGCAGGTCGTAGCTGTCGTAGGCCTCGTGGTAATCGTGGAACCGGATGCTGCCCAGGCCTTTGGTCGGTCCCTGGTTGAACAGGAAATCGTCATTGCTGCCGTCGTCGCGGCGCGGAACCGGCGCGTAGGCCTTGGGGTTGAAGAAGTAGTTGGCCATGAACTTGATGATCAGCGCCATGTTGACGTGGACCGTGCCCTCGAGCTTGGGCAGGCAGCGGATGTCGGCGGCGGCCATGGCAAAGAAGGGCTCCTTCTCGAAGCCTTTGGCGGCGATGACATCCCACAGCAGGTTGATGACTTCCTCGCCCTGGGTGGTGACCTTCATCTTCACCATCGGGTTGAACAGCAGGTAGCGGCGGTCTTCCGCGCTGGCGGACTTCATGTAGTCCGCTGCGCGCAGGGCGAACAGCTTCATCGCCACCAGGCGCGTGTAGGCGTCGGTGAAGAGCTGCTTGACGTGCGGAAAATCGGTGACCGTCTTGCCGTAGAGGTGGCGGTTTGACGCGTGGTCGATGGCCTCGTAGAACGCATGCGTGCACATGCCGATGGAGGCCCAGCCCAGGTTGTACTTGCCGACGTTGATCGTGTTGAGCGCCGCGTTCCAGGCGTCGTCGCCGTGGTGCAGCACCTCGGCCTCGGTGAAGGGGTAGGCGTTGAGCCGGTACTCGGCCACATAGTTCTGGCTGTAGACGGTGTTCTTCACCAGCTCGTAGTTGGGGTGCTGCGAGCTGGCGACGAAGAAGATGTACTCGCCGGTGTCGGCCATCTTGCCGAAGGTGGACACCATGGCCGCCTTGTTCGCGTTGCCGATGTAGTACTTGCCGCCGCTGGCCTGGTAGCTGCCATCGGGCAGTTTGGTGACGATCATGTCGGACGCGTAGATGTCCGCGCCATGTTCCTTTTCGGACAGGCCAAAGGCAAAAATCTCACCCTGGTCCAGCAGCGCCTTGGCCTTGGCCTGCAGCGGCGCATTCCTGCTCATCCATATCGGGCCGATACCCAGCACGGAGACCTGGTAGGTGTACCAGTAGCACAGTCCGAAAAATCCCAGCACCTCGGCAAAGCCGCAGACGCGCCAGGTATCCCACACCGCGCCTTCACCGGGCTTGCCGTGCTGTGCCGGCGTCATGACCGAGGACAGGATCCCCTCAGCCTTGCAGAAGTCCAGAAAGTCCGAGTACCAGACGGCGCCGTTGTAGTCCTCCTTGAGCTTGTCGAGCCCCTTTTTCTCGAAGAAGGCAATGGTCTTGGCCATGATCTCGCTGGAGCGCGGCTCGGGATAGTGGCGGTCGTTGTGGCGGGGATTGAGCAGAAACATGAAGGACTCCTTGGTGTCGCGTGGGGAACCGGGTCGGCCGCCTGTGGGCGCTGCAGTTCCGCCGTGCAGTGTGACACGAAGGGGTCGCCGTGATTGGAGCAGCGGGCCTAAACACGTCGTCCGCGCGCAAGCGCCGACTGCTTGCCGTGCGGAACCGTCCGATACGGGCGTGGTTCCGATTTATCCGCAGACTTTATCTGCTGCTCTGTGCAGCACCGGCGCGCTTGGCGACTGCCTTGCCCGCTCGCGGCTTCGCGATGGCTCTGGCTGACGCCTTTTCCTGCAGCACCGTGCGGATCACCTTTTCGCAATCCTGCTGCGACATGTAGCTCGGGACCGGGTAGTTGAGGTCGGCCTCGCGGCAGGCGGCGCGGGCAAGTGCCGGGATGTCTTTTGCACGCAAGGCGGCCAAATGGCGCGGAATGCCCAACCGCTCGTTCAGGGCGTCTATGGAATCCAGAAACATCTGCGCCAGTTCGGCCTCGGGTTCAGATTCCTTGCCAAGCCCGACCCGTAGCGCCAGCACGGCCAGTTTCTCGGTGATCGTGGGGCTCAGGAAGCGCAGCACATGGGGCAGCATGATCGCATTGGCAAGGCCATGCGGCGTGTGGTAACGGCCGCCCATCTGATGCGCAATGGCGTGTACATAGCCAACGTTGGCTCGGGTGAAGGCCTGACCGGCGTAGTTCGCAGCCAGCGCCATCTTCTCGCGCGCCACAAGGTCCTTGCCCGCGGCGTGCGCCACGGGCAGATTCTGGTAGATCATGCTAACGGCCGTGAGCGCCATGCGATCCGTGAAAGCGCTGCCCCAGTGCCCGATGAAGGCCTCAATGGCGTGCGTGAGTGCATCCATCCCGGTCGCTGCCGTGATGTCCTTGGGCAAGCCGGTCATCAGGCTCGGGTCCAGTGCCGTCATGGTGGGCACGATGCGGGTGTCGGCAATCACCAACTTGCGTTGGCTGGTCGGATCCGATACCACGGCGGCCACCGTCACTTCGGAGCCGGTACCGGCGGTGGTCGGCACCGCGTAAATGGCAGGCGGCGCATGCCGGCCCTTGAAATAGCCGACCAGCTGCAGCGGCCGCTTGTCATTGGCCGCCGACAAGCCGATGACCTTGGCCGCGTCCATGACGGAACCGCCGCCAAACGCAATGATGGCGTCGCAGCCTTGGGCTTTGAAGATTTCAACGCCTTTTTCAATCTCGCTGACTGGGGCGTCAGGGCTGATTTCATCAAACACGACGAATTCCGTGCCGCCGGCCGTGAGCGCCTTGGTCATGGGCCGCATCAAGCCGAGCCGCGAAATGGTGGCGTCCGTGACCATCAGTATCCTGCGGTGGCCAAAGTCATTGATGATCTGTCCCAAGCGCCCGCTGGAGCCGGGCCCTATCATCATCGTGGGCGTTGGAATGGGCAGCAGCCGGGTTACAACGCCGGCAACACGCATCAAGGTTGAAAGGCCGACGGATCGCGCAACGCCGGTCAAAATGTCCACAGCCATGGGAACGCTCCTCGGTGACGGTAAAAAGTGACGCTTACTTGAGTTATTCGAGGTTCTGATGATGCATCCGGTAGAACAATTCTTTTAGTAGCTTCACTCCAATTCACGATCATCATGAAGACAGTCGTCGGGATCAGTCTGGGTGCCAGTGCTCAGGACTTCAAATTCAACACGATGTTCCTCGGGCACCGACTGAGTGTCCATCGCGTGGGTGCCAATGGCAGCATCGCCAAGGCCATTAGGCTGCTCAAGTATTGGGAATCACGCGCCCAGGTGATCGGCCTGGGGGTGATCAAGGACCGCTACGAGGTTGGCGCGCATGGCTTCATCGAAAGAGACAGCGCAAGCCTCAAGTCTGTGGCATCGAGGGTGCCAGTGACCTTCGGTGCGGCACTGGGGGACATCCTGCAGGAATGGGCTGTGCGCCACGCGCAGGCTGAATTGGGCAACTATTTCAACAATGCCCGCGTCCTGTTTTTCTCGGGACTGAAGAACCACAAGCTCGCGTCGGCCATGTCCGAGCACACCGAGAACCTGATGTTCGCCGATCCGTTGCTGCAACTCGGCGTGCCCAAGCTGCTGACCTCGATCGAGGCGTTGAAGCTGTACGGCATCGGCGCGCACTACGTGCGAGACTGGGAGCCGCCCAGCGTCATGGCATCTGGACTGGTCAGGCAGTGGTCCCGCTTTCTGCTGCGAAAAGCGATGCAGAAGGCCAGCGTGATCGTCGCGAACCTGATTGATCTTGACGAGTTCGGCCTCGAGGAATTGGCCGGAAAGACCATCATCACCTCGACCGCCAGTGAGCAGCGCATTGCGCAACTGCGGGACAAGGGCGTTCACCTGGTGATCGACGGTTCACCGGTCTTCAAAGGCCGCGTGCTAGGGCCTTACCTGCTCGATGCCATGATCTCTGCCGCGACGGGAAAGCACCCTGACGCCATTGCGCAAGACGATTACCTGGAAATCATCACAGGCCAGCAATTGGCGCCGCGCATCGTTTACCCGAACGGATTCAAGCGTGTCAACCGCTTCGCATTCGTGATCCATCCGCTGTCCCAGGAGTACTTCAAGAAGGTCAAGCCGATTGAGTTGCTGTCGCAGGTTTCACCGCCGGTGTTGATGGACTCGCTTGAGAAAATCATGGCCTACGCGCCACCTTTCGTTTATTCGCGCGTCTCCGGCATCCGTTCGCCCACTGGCGTCGAAGCCGAAGGCTGGCTGATCTCGGTCGGCGGCACACCCAAGGAGATCATGCAGCACAGCCCCGAGTTCACCTACCGGCGCCTGCTCGACGCCGCAGCCATGGCCAGGCGGCTGGGCGCGCAGATCATGGGCCTGGGCGCCTTCACCAAAGTCGTGGGTGACGCGGGCGTGTCCGTGGCCAGGCGCTCGCCGCTGCCCATCACCACCGGCAACAGCTACAGCGCCTCGGGCGCGCTTTGGGCGGCCCATGATGCGCTGCTGCGCATGCGGCTTCTGCCAGAACCCAAGGGCAGGGAACGCGTCAAGTTCAAGGCGATGGTGGTTGGCGCCACGGGCGCCATCGGTTCGGTCTGCGCGCGCCTAATGGCCAAGGCGGCCGAGGAGGTTTACCTGGTCTCGCCCGAAACCGCCAAACTCCTGTCGCTCAAGGAGTCCATTCTTCAGGAAACGCCTGACGCCAAGCTCTTTCTGGCCGCACACGCCGACAAGAACATCGCTGACATGGACATGATCGTGACGGCGACCTCGGGCGCGGGCAAGAAGGTTTTAGACATCATGCAAGTCAAGCCCGGTTGCGTCATCACGGATGTGGCGCGACCGCTGGACCTGCCACCCGAGGAAGTCGCCAAACGCCCTGATGTGCTGGTGATTGAATCGGGTGAAATTCAACTGCCGGGCGATGTGCGTATGAAGAACATCGGCTTGCCCAAAGGCGTGGTCTATGCCTGCCTGGCCGAGACCATTGTGCTGGCACTCGAAGGTCGGTTCGAGAACTTCACGGTGGGCCGCGCCATCGAGTGGGAAAAAGTGCGCGAGGTCTACCAGCTCGGGCTCAAGCACGGCATGACGCTTGCCGCGATCTCGGGTGTGAATGGCCCCTTCAGCGACGAAGACATCGAGAGGGTGCGCGAACGGGCGCTGGCGGCCCGCGCAGAAAAGGCAGCGCTCGCACGCGCGGTGACCAGGCGGCAGCGGGCGAAGCCTGGCAGAAAGACGAATGCCGCCCATTCGAACGCAAAGGCTGCTGCGTGATCTTCAGCACGGCTGACTCGTGCAACGCAGCCCTTGACGCAAGAAAAAAACCCGCCACGCGGGAAGCGTGCGGGTCTTGTTCTGGTGCCTCGGGCCGGAATCGAACCGGCACACCTTTCGGTACAGGATTTTGAGTCCAGCGCGTCTACCAATTCCACCACCGAGGCTGGTATGAGGTGAGGCGCGAATTATGGCACAGTGTGGGGTATGAATTACCCAAGCATAGAAGATTCCATCGGAAAAACCCCCCTCGTCAGATTACAGCGCATCGGGGCAGAAGAGAACAGCAAACGCGGCACCGTCATACTGGGCAAACTTGAAGGCAACAACCCGGCCGGCTCGGTGAAAGACCGGCCCGCCGTGTCGATGATCCGTCGGGCCCAGGAACGCGGCGAAATCAAGCCCGGCGACACATTGATCGAGGCGACTTCGGGCAATACCGGCATTGCACTCGCAATGGCTGCCGCCATCAAGGGCTATTGCATGATCCTGATCATGCCCGAGGACTTGTCGATCGAGCGTGCTCAGACCATGAAGGCCTTTGGTGCCGAACTGATCCTAACGCCCAAAAGCGGCGGCATCGAGTACGCGCGCGATCTCGCGCTGCAGATGCAGCGTGACGGCAAGGGCAAGGTGCTCGACCAGTTTGCCAACGCCGACAACCCGCGCGTTCATTACGAGACCACGGGGCCGGAAATCTGGGCCGACACTAAAGGACGGGTTACGCACTTTGTCAGTGCCATGGGCACCACCGGCACCATCACCGGCGTCTCGCAGTTCCTCAAGGAAAATAATCCCAAGGTGCAGATCATCGGGGTGCAGCCGATGGAGGGTTCGCGCATCCCGGGCATCCGCAAGTGGCCTCAGGAGTACCTGCCCAAGATCTACAACCCGGCCAATGTCGATGAACTGCTCTACGTCAGCCAGGAAACAGCCGAAGATATGTGCCGGCGCCTGGCGCGCGAGGAGGGCATCTTCGGCGGCATTTCGGCTGCTGGCGCGTGCTGGGTGGCGCAGGAGATTGCCAAGCGCGAAAGCAATGCCACCATCGTCTTCATAGTCTGCGACCGCGGCGATCGCTATTTGTCCACCGGCGTTTTCCCGGCCTGATGCCTCTTTTCAGAAAGTCATCCCATGGGGTCATCCTTTCGCTTTTGCCCACAGTGCGCCACGCCGCTGAGCCTTATCACACAGGCTGAGGACGGTGGCGACAAGGCGCGCCTGCGCTGTGCGGCCTGTGACTACACGCACTGGAACAACCCGACGCCGGTGCTGGCGGCGGTGATCGAGTACCAGGGCAAGGTCCTGCTGGCGCAGAACGCCGCCTGGCCTGGCAAGATGTTTGCGCTGATCACCGGCTTCATGGAGGCCGGCGAGACACCGCAGGGCGGCATGAGCCGCGAGATCAAGGAAGAGACCAGTCTTGACACGACCGAACTCAACCTGATCGGCGTCTATGACTTCCAGCGCATGAACCAGGTCATCATTGCCTACCACGCGGTGTGCGAGGGTGAAGTCAGCCTGTCGAGCGAATTGGTGGACTACCGGTTGATGGAGCTCGCCGACGTCAAGTGCTGGCCGGCCGGCACCGGCTACGCGCTGGCGGACTGGTTGCGCTCGCGCGGACACGAGCCGCAGTTCGTCGAGTTTCCAAAGCGGCGTTGATCACTGCGCGCTTTAGAATCGCGCCAATTCCAAGGAACCCAGATGCACATCGACAAAGAGCTTGACGCCCGCGGCCTGAACTGCCCGCTGCCCATCCTGAAAGCCAAGAAGGCGCTGTCCGACATGCAAAGCGGCCAGACCCTGCGCGTGCTCGCCACCGACGCCGGCTCGGTGCGGGATTTCCAGGCCTTTGCCAAGCAGACCGGCAATGAACTGCTGGAGCAGCAGACCGTCGGCGCCGAGTACAGCACGGTGCTGCGCCGGCGCTAGGAATGCACTGAAGTTGTTATTGCGGGCCTTACCCGCAACGCATGGTTCTTGTGAAGTGGATTCCGGATCCGGGTCCGGGATGACAAATTTATTGTCTGGCGGACCCTTGTTTATCCCAGCCGCGCCAACTGGTCCTTGAGCTTGGCCAGGGTCGCGACAAAATCAGCCACGCGCTTGCGCTCCTGCTCGATCACCGCGGGCGGCGCTTTGGCGACAAAAGCCTCATTGCCGAGCTTGCCGTTGGCTTTGACGATCTCGCCTTCGAGGCGCGCGGTTTCCTTGCCCAGGCGAATCTTTTCCGCTGTAACGTCGATTTCCATGTGTAGGCAGATGCGCGCCTCGCCCACCACCGCCACGGGAGCCGCCTGGGCTGCTGCAGCCCATTTCGCTTCGTCGTCAAAGACGCGCACTTCGCTGAGCTTGGCCAGTGCCTGCAGCACCGCTGACGAGCGTTTCAGGAAGGCTGCTTCTTCCGCTTGGGTCGCGATCACGAACAGCGGCAAGCGGGTGGCTGGTGAGACGTTCATTTCACCGCGCAGATTGCGGCAGGCATCGACCAGCAACTTGAGCTTGCCGACCTGCGCCACGGCGTCAAGGTCGATGCGCTCGGGCTGGCTGATGGGGTAGGCGGCGATCGACACCGACTCGCCAGCGCGTCCGGCCACCGGCGCCACCTTCTGCCAGAGTTCCTCGGTCACGAACGGAATCACCGGGTGCGCCAGGCGCAGGATGGTTTCCAGTGTGCGGATCAGTGTGCGCCGCGTGGCGCGCTTTTGCGCCTCGTCACCGCCCTGGATCTGGACCTTGGCGATCTCGAGGTACCAGTCGCAGAACTGGTTCCAGACAAAGTCGTAGATCGTGCCGGCGACGTTGTCCAGGCGGTATTCCTCGAAGCCTTTGGCCACCTCGGCTTCAACCTGCTGCAGCAGTGAGACGATCCAGCGGTCTGCCGTGCTGAAGTTCAGGTAGCCACCCGCGCATTCCTGTGCAGCGTGTTCGCTCAGGCCGCAATCCTGGCCTTCGCAGTTCATCAACACGAAGCGGCTGGCGTTCCACAGCTTGTTGCAGAAATTGCGGTAGCCCTCGCAGCGCTTGGCGTCGAAGTTGATGCTGCGCCCGAGCGAGGCCAGCGAGGCAAAGGTGAAGCGCAGCGCATCGGCGCCGAAAGCCGGGATGCCGGTGGGGAATTCCTTCTCGGTGTTCTTGCGCACCTGCGGCGCGGTCTCGGGTTTGCGCAGGCCTTCCGAGCGTTTGACGAGCAGTTCGGTCAGCGCTATGCCGTCGATCAGGTCGACCGGGTCGAGCACGTTGCCCTCGGACTTGCTCATCTTCTTGCCCTGCGCATCGCGCACCAGGCCGTGGATGTAGACATGCTTGAACGGCACGCGACCGGTAAAGTGCGTGGTCATCATGATCATCCGGGCGACCCAGAAGAAAATGATGTCGTAGCCGGTGACTAGGACGGAGGAGGGCAGGTAGAGGTCGTAGTCACTCAGGCCGTCTTTGGTGTCGGGCCCGCGCGGGGCCACTCCGGAGCCGGGCTCGCTCAGAGGCGCTGCGCTTGCCAAGTCGCTGCGCCCGGCACCGGAGCATCCCTGCGCTGCGTCGGTGGGTGCCACATTCGGCCAACCCATGGTACTGAAAGGTACCAGTGCCGATGAGTACCAAGTGTCGAGCACATCCTCGTCGCGGCGCAGCGCCCTGCCTGGTGCCTGGGCCTGCGCGTCGGCCTCGTTGCGGGCTACGTAGACCTTGCCGTCTTCGTCGTACCAGGCGGGGATCTGATGGCCCCACCAGAGCTGGCGGCTGATGCACCAGTCCTGGATGTTGTTCATCCACTGGTTGTAGGTGTTGACCCAGTTCTCTGGCACAAAGCGGACTTCGCCCGACTGGACGGCGTCGATGGCTTTCTGCGCGATCGATTTGCCGCTCGGGTCGGACGGGCTGACTTCGCGCATGGCCACAAACCACTGGTCGGTGAGCATGGGCTCGATGATCTGATTCGTGCGGGCGCAGCGCGGCACCATCAGCTTGTGCTTCTTGACCTCGACCAGCACCTGTAGCGCTTCGAGGTCCTTGACGATCTGCTTGCGCGCGGCAAAGCGGTCCATGCCCTGATAGGCGGCCGGCGCCTGCTCATTGATTTTCGCGTCGAGCGTCAGCACGCCGATCATGGGCAACTTGTGGCGCTGGCCCACCGCATAGTCGTTCTGGTCGTGCGCCGGCGTGACTTTTACGACGCCCGTGCCGAAGGCGCGGTCCACGTAGTCGTCGGCAATGATCGGGATGTTGCGCTGGCAGAGCGGGAGGCTCACCTCTTGCCCGATCAGGTGCTGGTAACGCTCGTCGTCCGGGTGCACCATCAGCGCCACGTCGCCGAGCATGGTTTCGGGGCGTGTCGTGGCGACCGTCAGGCCGGCCAGGCCGTTGCGCGCTCCGCCGACGAAGGGGTAGAGGATGTGCCAGAGAAAGCCGTCTTCCTCTTCGCTTTCCACTTCGAGGTCGCTCACGGCGCTTTGCAGAATCGGGTCCCAGTTGACCAGGCGCTTGCCGCGGTAGATCAGGCCTTGTTCATAGAGTCGGACAAAGGTTTCGGTCACGGTCCGGGACAGCTTGTCGTCCATCGTGAAGTACTCGCGGCTCCAGTCCACGCTGTCGCCCATGCGGCGCATCTGTGTCGTGATGGTGTTGCCCGATTTTTCCTTCCACTCCCAGACTTTGGAAACGAAATTCTTGCGTCCGAGTTCGTGGCGGCTGACGTTCTGCGCCTGCAACTGGCGCTCGACCACGATCTGCGTGGCGATGCCGGCGTGGTCCGTGCCCGGGATCCAGGCCGTGTTGGCGCCGCTCATGCGGTGGTAGCGCGTCAGCGAGTCCATGATGGTCTGGTTGAAGGCGTGCCCCATGTGCAGCGTGCCGGTCACGTTGGGTGGCGGCAACTGGATGGCGAAAGACGGAGCGCCGACTTTGGGCGCCTTCGTCCCGCGGTAACCCGCCTGCGCGTAGCCGCGGCGCTCCCACTCGGGGCCCCACTGCGCCTCGATGGCGGCAGGCTCAAAGGATTTGGAAAGGCTGTTGAGGCCGGGTTGTTGGACAGCGTCGGTCATGGCGGAGGGGGTAAATGACGAACGGCACCCGCAGGTGCCGTTCCATACAAAGGTGGAATCTGGTCCGATTTTACCGGGCCGCCAGTGGCGCCGACTGCGCCGTCATGCGATCGGTGTGCGGATCAGGTAATCGAACGCGCTCAGCGCGGCCTTGGCGCCCTCGCCGGTAGCGATGATGATCTGCTTGTAGGGCACGGTCGTCACATCGCCCGCAGCGAAAACGCCGGGCAGCGAGGTCTGGCCCTTGGCATCGATCACGATCTCGCCGTGCCTGCTCAGTTCCAGCGTGCCCTTGAGCCACTCGGTGTTGGGCACGAGGCCGATCTGCACGAACACGCCTTCGAGCGCAATATGCTGGCTCTGGCCCGTGGCGCGCTCCGTGTAGCGCAGGCCGTTGACTTTGCCGTTGGCGCCGATGATCTCGGTCGTCTGGGCGTTGCTGAGGATCGTGACGTTGGGCAGGCTCTTGAGCTTTTTCACGAGCACCGCGTCGGCGCGCAGTTCCGGCAGGAACTCCAGCAGCGTGACGTGGGCCACGACGCCGGCCAGGTCGATGGCGGCCTCGACGCCGGAGTTGCCGCCGCCGATCACCGCAACCTGCTTGCCCTTGAATAGCGGGCCGTCGCAGTGCGGGCAGTAGGCGACGCCGTGGTTCTTGTATTCCTGCTCGCCCGGCACATTGACGTTGCGCCAGCGCGCGCCGGTGCTGAGGATGATGCTGCGCGATTTGAGAGTGGCGCCATTGGCCAGTTGCACTTCGATCAGGCCGCCGGGTGTGGTGGCTGCAATCAGCTTGTCGGCGCGCTGCAGGTTCATGACGTCGACGTCGTAGGCCTTGACGTGCGCCTCCAACCCGGCGACAAATTTGGGGCCGTCGGTTTCGGGCACCGAGATGTAATTCTCGATCGCCATCGTGTCGTTGACCTGGCCGCCGAAGCGCTCAGCGGCGATGCCGGTGCGGATTCCTTTGCGTGCCGCATACACAGCGGCTGCCGCGCCGGCCGGACCGCCGCCGACGATCAGCACGTCGTACGGCGCCTTGGCCGAGAGTTTGGCGGCGTCGCGCGCGGCGGTGCCGGTATCGAGCTTTGCCAGGATTTCGGCTACATCCATGCGGCCCGAACCGAAGTGCGCGCCGTTCAGGTAAATACTGGGCACGGCCATGATCTGGCGCTCGTCCACTTCAGCTTGGAACAGGCCGCCGTCGATGACCACGGTCTTGATGCAAGGGTTCAGCACCGCCATCAGGCTCAGTGCCTGCACCACGTCCGGGCAGTTATGGCATGTCAGTGACATATAGACTTCAAAATTGAAGTCGCCGTCCAAGGCCTTGATTTGCTCGATGACGTCCGCTTCCACCTTGGGCGGGTGGCCGCCGGTCCACAACAGGGCTAGCACCAGTGACGTGAATTCATGGCCGAGCGGAATCGCGGCAAAGCGCAGACTCATCTCGGTGCCGCTGCGGCGCAGGCTGAAGGACGGCTTGCGGCTGTCCGTGCCGTCGGTGCGCAGCGTGATCTTTTCTGACAGCCCCGCAATGGTTTGCAGCAGGCTCCCCATTTCGCGGGCACTGTCGGAATCGTCCAGGGATGCCACCATTTCAAACGGCTGCGTCACCCTTTCCAGATAAGCCTGGAGCTGGGTCTTGAGGTCGTCGTCCAACATGGTGTGCATTCCTTTTTCGAGTTGAGATTTAGATCTTGCCGACGAGGTCGAGCGAAGGCTTCAGGGTGGCGGCGCCGGCGGTCCACTTGGCGGGGCAGACTTCACCCGGGTGGCTGGCGACGTACTGGGCGGCCTTGACCTTGCGCATCAGTTCCTTGGCGTCGCGGCCGATGCCGTTGTCATGGATTTCGCACAGCTTGATCAGGCCTTCCGGATTGATTACGAAGGTGCCGCGCAGGGCCAGACCGGCTTCTTCAATCATCACGTCGAAATTGCGAGTCAGCGTGCCGGTCGGGTCGCCGATCATCACGTAGTTGACCTTCTTGATGGCTTCCGAGGTGTCGTGCCAGGCCTTGTGGGCGAAGTGGGTGTCGGTGGAGACGCTGTAGACCTCGACGCCCATCTTCTGGAATTCGGCATAGTTGTCGGCCATGTCTTCGAGCTCGGTCGGGCAGACGAAGGTGAAGTCGGCCGGGTAGAACATGACGATCGACCACTTGCCCTTGAGGCTGTCCTGGTTGACGGGAACGAACTTGCCGGCGTGGAAGGCGGTGGCGCTGAAAGGCTTGATTTCGGTATTGATCAAAGACATGGAAGACTCCTGTGGACGGTTGAAAAAGGTCTCGGTGTTTAGCCGATGGAAGAAGTTTAGTTGAAAACTATCGAGTTTGTGATTTATTAAACTAAAGCTATTGATAGGCAATCCCTATGCGGCGCTTGCCTCCCATCCCGAAACAATGTCCTGCATACTCGCAGCTTCACGGCATTGGTTTAAAACCCGCTGCGGCGTGCCGGAGTGGTCTTGGGTTGGATCATGATAGGCATAGCGCTTCGGCCCGACAATCCGTTTGTGCTGACTGTTTGATATCGCTTGCTTATTTCATCATGTTGTTTTTGCTTTCCCCCGCTAAATCGCTCGATTTCGACGCGCCGGCACCCGAGGTCGCGCATACCAAACCGCTGTTCGTCCCGCAGTCGGCCGAACTGATCGACTTGCTGCGGCAAAAATCGCCGCAGCAGATCGCGACACTGATGAGCCTGAGCGACGCCCTCGCGCAGCAGAACGTGGCGCGCTATGAAGCCTGGCGCCCCCGCTTCACCGCGCACAATTCCAAGCAGGCGGTGCTGGCCTTCAATGGCGATGTCTACCAGGGCCTGGATGCCAACCACCTTGCGGGGCCTGAGCTGACCTGGCTGCAGGACCATGTGTGCATCCTGAGCGGGCTCTACGGCGTGCTGCGACCGCTCGACTGGATGCAGCCGTACCGGCTGGAGATGGGAACGCCATTGGAGAACGCGCGCGGGCGCAACCTTTACCAGTTTTGGGGCAGCCGGATTTCCGACTACCTGAACCAGCGTCTGCGCGCCGAGGTGACCCCGCTGGTGGTGAACCTGGCTTCGCAGGAATACTTCAAGGCGGTGGAGTGTAAGGCGCTCAAGGCGCGCGTCATCGAGTGCGTGTTTCAGGAATACCGCGCTGGCAAGTACACGATCAACAGCTTTTACGCCAAGCGCGCGCGCGGCCTGATGGCGCGCCATGCGGCAATGCAGCGCGTCACCATGCCCGAACAGCTCAAGGGCTTCGACTCCGAGGGTTACGCCTTTGACGCCGCCGCTTCGGGCCTGGATCGTTTCGTATTTCGCCGTAAACAGCAATGAATCTTCCCGAGAATTCTCAGCTTGGCAAGGCGGCCAGCTACATCGACCACTACGATGCCGCGCTGCTGTTCCCCATCCCGCGTGCCGTCAAGCGCGCCGAGATCGGCATCGCCGGCGCGCCGCCTTTTCTGGGCGCCGACATGTGGAGCGCGTTCGAACTGAGCTGGCTTAACCTGCGCGGCAAGCCGCAGGTGGCGCTGGCGCATTTCACCGTACCGTGCGAGACCCCCAACATCATCGAGAGCAAGTCCTTCAAGCTCTACCTCAACAGCTTCAACAACACGTGCTTTGCCGACGTCGATGCCGTGCGCGAGCGGCTGCGCCATGACCTCAGCGAAGCGGTCTGGCGCACGGGTGCACCGGACCCGGCTGCCAGCGTGCCTTCCATCGGCGTGCGCATCCTGTTGCCCGACCTGTTCGACCGTGAACCGGTGCATGAACTCGACGGACTGAGCCTGGACCGGCTCGATGTGCAGTGCGATCGCTACACGCCGGCGCCCGAACTGCTCAAGGTGGAGCAGGGCGAAGCGCCGGTCAGTGAGGTGCTGGTGAGCAACCTGCTCAAGAGCAATTGCCTCGTGACCGGGCAGCCGGACTGGGGCAGCGTGCAGATCAGCTACAGCGGCATGCCCATCGTGCAGGAAAGCCTGCTGCAGTACCTGGTGAGCTTTCGCAACCACAACGAATTTCACGAGCAGTGCGTCGAGCGCATCTTCATGGACATATGGACGCGCTGCAAGCCCGTGCGCCTCGCGGTCTATGCACGCTACACGCGCCGCGGCGGCCTCGACATCAACCCGTTTCGCAGCAGCTACGCGCAGGGCTTGCCGCCCAACATCCGCACCGCGCGCCAGTAGACAAAAGCATGGATTGTGCGTCGGGGACCGCAATGACAACTAGGGGAGCAGCCGAGCCGCCTCGCGCGCCACGACTAGGCCTTCATCGGTCGGAATCACCCACACCTGCACGCTGGATTCGGCGCTGTGGATGGCCACTTCCTGATCGCCGGCGGCCAGCTCGTTGAGCTGCGGATCGATTACGACCCCGAGCCAGGCCAGCCGTTCGCAGATCTGGGAGCGCATGGCGCTGTCATGCTCACCGATGCCGCCGCTGAAGCTCAGCACGTCAAGCCCACCCATGCAGGCCACCATCGCGCCGGACTCGCGCACCACGCGGTGCGTGAACAGCTCGATGGCGCGTTGTGCCGCGGGGCTGCCATCGGCGCGCAGCGTGCGCATGTCGGCCGAGATGCCGGAGACGCCGAGCAGGCCGCTTTGCTTGTAGAGCAAGGTCTGCAGCCGCGCATGGTCCCAGCCCTGTTCCATCAGGTACAGCATGACGCCGATATCAAGCGTGCCACTACGCGTGCCCATGACGAGGCCGTCAAGCGTGGAGAAGCCCATGGTGGTGGCGCAACTAAGCCCTTCGCGCGCTGCGCACAGGCTCGCGCCATTGCCCAGATGCGCCATAAGGACCCGCCCGTTGGCGCGGGCGCTGCGCTCTTGCAGCGCGCTCATCACGTACTGGTAGGACAGGCCATGAAAACCGTAGCGTCGTACGCCCTGATCGGTCAGCGCCTGCGGCAGCGCAAAGCTGTAGTCGGCCTCGGCCAACGTGGCGTGAAAGGCGGTGTCGAAGCATGCCACCTGCGGCGTGCTGGGAAAGGCTTTTTGAAAGGCGCGAATGCCCTTGAGATTTTGCGGCTGGTGCAGCGGCGCCAGGGAATTGAGCGCGGTCAGCTGTTCCAGCACGGTGTCCGTGACGCGCACGCTGGCGCTGAACTTGCGCCCACCGTGCACGACGCGGTGAGCGATGGCTTCCAGCGTGGTGGCGGCTCGAATGCCGGCCAGTAGTTCGCCCAGGCTTTGCAGGGCCTGTTCGAACGGATCGCCGCTGGTGGCGGGCAACTGGCGGCTGCGCTTCTGGTCGTCGAAGGTCCAGCCGAGCACGGCGGCGCCGCCGGGCTCCAGGCCTTCAACGTTGCCGTTGAGCACGCTGCGCTGGACCTCGCCGTCATGTAACGGATGAAGAGAAAATTTCAGGCTCGAAGAGCCGGCATTGACAGCAAGAATGGCCATGCTGGGTTCCGATTAATTGGGTTAAAAAAAGGCGCACAGCAACCGGACGCCTGGATCCCTGGTGATTACATCGAAGCCGGGCTTGTCGATCAGCGTGGTGTTCGATGTGAAATTCATGGGGTCTTGCGTACGGCCTTGAAGCCTGCGGTGAGCACAGACGCAAGTATCTACGGGAAAACCCTAGGGCCCGTTGAAAATCAGCAATCTTTTTTGACGCAGGTCACGAACCCAGATCGCGGAAACCTTGAAGCGCCTGCAGCGGTGCAAACTCGCCCGCGCGTTTGCTCTTGAGCGCCATCACGGCCTCGAGCACGTGCTTGTTGCTCCAGATCGCACCCTGCAGCCAGCCCATCTGCCTGAGCGCATCGTCCACCGCGTGATCGCGCGCATAGTGGATCGCCTGCTTGGTGCCCCAGATCGCCACCGGCGGCTTGGCCGCGATCTCGCGCGCGCATTGCAGGGCGCCCGCGAGCAGGGCCTCGGGTGTGTCGAAGACCTCATTGACCAGGCCGCAGGCCTGTGCCTTGGCCGCGCCCATGCGCCGTCCGGTGTAGGCCAGTTCCTTCACCAGAGCCAGCGGGATCAACTTGGGCAGGCGTTGCAGCGTCCCGACATCGGCCACCATGCCGATGTTGATTTCCTGGATGCAGAAGAAAGCATCCGCCGTGGCGTAGCGAATGCAGCAGGCACTGACCATGTCGACGGCACCGCCAATGCAACCGCCCTGGATCGCGGCGATGACGGGCATGCGCAGGGTCTCAAGCTTAGTGAAGGTGGCTTGCATGTCGGTCAGCAGATCGAACATCGCGGCGCGTCCTTCCGGGCTCTGGTCATCCATCTGGATTGCGCCGGCAAATGTTTCTAGCGCCATGCCGGCGCTGAAGTGCTTGCCCGTGCTGCTTATCACGAGCACGCGCGCCGGCGCCTCCTTGTGCAAGCGGGTCAGAACCTCGTCGAGCTCGCGCCAGAAGGTCGGGTGCATGGTGTTGAAGGCATCGGCCTGATTCAGCACCAGGTGCGCGATGTGCTGATCGATGGACAGTGAAAAACAGTGCATGGTCAATCTCCTTGAGCCTGGTGCGAGGCCGATCGCTTGCCGATCAACGCGCGGAATTCTGCGGCCGGCATCGGGTGGCCAAAATAGTAGCCTTGGAAGGCGTCGCAGCCGATGTCGGCCAGGAACGCGTGCTGGGCTGCGGTTTCCACGCCCTCGGCGATGACCTTGAGCCCCAGGCTGTGGCCCAGTGCCACGATGGCGCGGGCGATCGCCGGATCGGTGTCGTTGTTCAACACGTCCTTCACAAACGACTGGTCCATCTTGAGCTGGTCGAGCGGCAGGCGTTTCAGATGGGACAGCGAGGAGTAGCCGGTGCCGAAGTCATCGAGCTCGAAGCGCACCCCGAGCGCCCGGATGGCATTCATCTTGCCAACCAGATCGGTCACCTTGCCCGCCAGCATGCTTTCGGTCACTTCGAGCTTGAACAATTTCGGGTTGGCTCCGCTCGTGGCCAGTGCGGACGTGATGGCCGCCACAAAGTCGACGTTCGCAAACTGCAGGGTGTTGACGTTGATGGCCATGGCGCACAGCACGTCGCCGGCTTGTCTGGACCACTCCACGAGCTGGGCGCATGCGCTTTCCAGGACCCACTGGCTCAGGACCAGAACGAGCCCGGATTCTTCGGCCAGCGAGATGAAACTGGCCGGCGCCAGCAGACCCTGACGCGGGTGGTTCCAGCGCAGCAGTGCTTCAGCGCCGATCGGCTGTCCGGCCTTGTCCACCTGCAGCTGGTAATGCAGCACGAATTCGTGGCGCAGCAAGGCCTGGCGCATGTCCTGCTCAAGCTCGGCACGCGCGGCCACGGCGGCCTGCATGGCGGGATCGTAGAAACGGGCCTGGTTGCGCCCGGCATTCTTGGCCTGGTACATGGCGGCGTCGGCGCTCTTGAGCAGCATCTCGGCGTCGCCCTGTTCATCGGTCAAGACCACGATGCCCAGGCTGGCGGTTCCGCTGTGGACCTGTCCCTGCAAACGGTAGGGTTGCGCCAGCGCCGTCAAGATTTTCTCGGCGATCACCTTGGCCTGATTGGCGGCCTCGGCGCCGTTGCTGCTGAGCGCCCCTAGCAGCAGCACGAACTCATCGCCACCCATGCGGGCGACGCTGTCGCCCTCGCGCAGGCAGTTCTTGAGCCGTTCACTCACCTGCTGGAGCAGCAGGTCGCCCATGTCGTGGCCCAGACGGTCGTTGACCAGCTTGAAATGGTCCAGGTCCATGAACATGAGGGCGCCATGCAGTCCGTTGCGGCTGCTCGCCAGCATGACCTGGTGCAGGCGGTCCAGCAACAGGCGCCGGTTCGGCAGGCCGGTCAACGGGTCGTAATAGGCCAGACGGTAGATCTCTTCGGCGTTGCGGCGGTGCTCAGTGATGTCGCTCAGCAGCAGCATCACGAGGGGCGCGCCAGTGATACTGCGTGTGGTGCTGACGATCAGATGCGCCCAGAACGCAGGATGGCTCGGCGGCGCGACGCGCAACTCGCAGGACTGCGGCTCGCCACCATCCCTGAGCATCTGACAGAGTTGCGCGAAGCGCTCCTGATCTTCCTGGCCGATGAAGTGGGCAAACTGCTTGGCCTGCAATGCGCGATGATCGTGTCCCAGCAGTCGGGCCGCGATCAGGTTGGCGTCTGCTATCAATCCGCTCGCGTCGAGCATGAAATAGCCGACCGGCGCAATGTTGCGCCGGTCCGGCACTTGGCTGGCGGCCGAGGCAGCAATGCCGGTCTGCGCAAGGTCCGCCTGGTTCATGAGGCGCTTCCCTGAAGCGCGCGTTCCATCGTCGTGAAGGCATAGACCGCGCCGGCCGCGTCGCGCAGGACGCCGACGACGATCGACACCGCCAGGACCTGACCCTGTCGCGTTAGACGCTGCGTGCGCGCCGCTTCGAAGTCCTGGCCCTGTGCCAGTCGCGCCAGCGCGGCCAGCGCACCTTCGCGCTGCGCCTGCGGGAAGCGGTCGAGCACGTTGAGCTTGAGCGCCTCGGCTTCACTCCAGCCGTAGAGCCGCTGCGCGCCCGGATTCCAGGCCAGCGTGCGCCCCTGCAGGTCGTGTGCGGTGATGGCGTCTTGCGCGTCGAGTGCGACGCGGCCGAGCGCGGCCAGCTCGCCAGCCTGGCGCAGGGCATCGCGATGGCGCACGGCATCGGTGGCGTCGACAAAGGAGATCACTGCACCCTCGATCACGTTGTCCAGTGTGCGGTAGGGGCGGATGCGCAGGTCGAACCACTTGCCCTGTTTCGTCTCCACCAGGACTTCCTTCGGTGCCAGCGTGCTGAGCACCGCCTTCACGTCGTCGACCATGCTGTCGTAAGCCTTGAGGTTGGACACGATGTGGCCGACCGGTCGCCCGACGTCGCTGATGATCAGGTTCAGGATCTCGGACGCGGTTGGCGTGAAGCGCAGGATGTGCAGCTGGTGGTCGACAAAGACGGTGGCGATGCCGGTGCCCGCCAGCAGGTTGTTCGTGTCATTGTTGAGGCGGGACAGGTCGAGGACCTTGGTCTGCAGTTCGTTGTTGACTGTGGCCAGTTCCTCGTTGACCGACTGCAGTTCTTCCTTGGAGGTCTCCAGCTCCTCGTTGACCGACTGCAGTTCTTCCTTGGAGGTCTCCAGCTCCTCGTTGGTTGACTGCAACTCTTCGTTGACCGACTGCATTTCCTCGTTGGAGGACTTGAGCTCCTCGTTAGAGCTCTCGAGCTCCTCGTGCGTGCTCTGGATGTATTCGTCCTTGGCCCGCAACTCCTCTTTCAGCGCGGCGATCTGCGCCGCGGCGCTGGCCTCGTCGCCGCTGGACGGCGCTGCCGGCTTGGCCGTGGGCAACTCGACTTCCAGCGCCGGCGCTTCCTCGATGATCAGCAGGAACAGCGGGGTCTGGGGCTTGTCGGGCGATTCCATGGACGGCGTGGTGGGCACCGGGCGCACGCTCAGATTGACAAGTACCGCATCGTTGTTGGTTCGCACGCGCAGGCCCGGTACATGCACCGGGTTGCGCGTCACGACCGCCTTGTGCAGTGCCGTGCTGACCGCCGAGCGCAGCCCGTCGCGCGCCATCTTCAGCACGTTGTTGACGCTCGCCTCGCCCGGCACCAGTTCCAGGTACATGCCGAAGCGCCCGTGCAGGTAGAGGATGTCGCCATGCTCGTTGACCAGCGCGCCGGTCGGTGCGATCTGCTGCAACAGCGCCTGCTCGGTGAGTTCACGCAAGGGCAGCCTGGCCGTTGCGGCCAGTTTGCCCGCAGTGCGCGTGGTGCCGGCCAGTGCAGTGATGGGCGGCAGAAAGGAAAAGCGTTCCGATGTCGTGCGCTGCATGCCCTGAAAATCCTGTTTGCGTTGGTAGAACTTGGTCTTGCGATCTAGCACCGCGAACAGATCGCCAAAGTCTCCCACGCCCTCCGAAGTGCCAAGGAACAAGACGCCGCCGGGCTTGAGCGCGTAGTGAAACAGCGGAATGAGCTTTCGCTGCAGTTCGCTGCCGAGGTAGATCAGCAGGTTACGGCAGCTCAGCAGGTCCAAGCGGGAGAACGGCGGGTCCTTGATCACATCCTGTTCTGAAAACACCAGCATGTCGCGAATGAGCTTGTGGACGCGGTAGGCGCTGGCGTTGGGCTCGGGGGTAAAGAAGCGCGCCAGACGCTCGGGCGAGATGTCGGCCGCGATGCTGCCCGGATAGAGCCCGGCGCGCGCCGTGGCGATGGCCAGGTTGTCGATGTCGGTGGCAAACACCCGCACCGTGTAGCTTTGCTTGAGCGTCTCGATGCGTTCCTGCATCAGGATGGCGATCGAATACGCCTCCTCGCCGGTCGAGCAGCCTGCCACCCAGATCCGCAGCACACCGCCGGCCGGCTTGTCGGCGAACAGCTTGGGCAGTATCTGATGCTCGAGCACGGCGAAGGCCTCTGGATCGCGAAAGAAGTTGGTGACGCCTATCAGCAGGTCGCGAAACAGCGCATCCACTTCAGCCGGGGTCTGCTGCAGGTACTTGACGTAGTTCTCCAGCGACTCGATCTGGTGCACAGCCATCCGGCGTTCGATGCGGCGATGGATGGTGCTGGGCTTGTACAGCGAAAAATCGTGGCTGGTCTGCGCCCGCAGCAGCACGAAGATGCGCTTGAGCGCATTTTCGGTCTGCGGCGCCGTGATGCCGCTCAGGCGCGGCAGCTTGCCGAAGGCGTGCGCGACGTAGGCGATCAGCTGGGCCGGCATTTCGATCGGCGGCAGATCGAAATCGACCAGGCTGGTGGCCAGCGCGCTGCGCGGCATGCCGTCGAACTCGGTCGTATCCGGACGCTGCACCATCACCATGCCGGCTTCGCCCTTGATGGCGCGCACGCCCAGGGTGCCGTCACTGCCGGTGCCCGAGAGCACGATGCCGATGGCGCGCTCGCGCTGGTCCTGCGCCAGCGAGCGGAAGAAGTAGTCGATCGGCAGGCGCTGCCCGCGCGGCGCTGACGGCTCGAGCAATTGCAGGTGGCCGTTCAGAAACGCCATGTCGCGGTTCGGCGGAATGATGTAGGTGCAATTGACCTTGACCTCCATGCCGTCTTCCACCTCGAACACCTTCATGCGCGTGTAGCGCTGGATCAGGTCGCTGAGAATGCTCTTGTGGTCTGGCGCTAGGTGCTGCACCAGCACGAAGGCCATGCCCGGATCGACATCCTTGGGCATGCCGGAGAAGAAGGCTTCGAAGGCAGCCAGACCACCGGCCGAGGCGCCGATGCCAACGATCGGAAAAGCTGCGGCGGCGGTCTCCGGTGCCGGTTTCAGCGCAAGCGCCGCATCGCTGACGGTCTCGGGCGCGGTTTTGGGTCTTGTCGGTTTGCTAGCGCTCATGATGTATTGCCTCTAATACGACCCATTCTGGCACGTTGTGAGGAAGGCAATTTGTGATGATTCGCAAACAGCGGCTGCCGGTGCGACCTTGTCACACCGGCCGCGCCGTGTCGGATCGTCACGCGGCGCGCGCCAGTTCGAGGGTTTCGGTGTCGAGCAGCTTACGGCGCTCGTCGTCGGCCGTCGCGGCCGAGGCCTCGCGCACATGGCCGTAGCCTCGGATCTTCTGCGGCAAGGCCGCCAGCGCAATGGCCGTCTCCAGCGAGTGCGCGTGCGGCGCGGCCAGCAGGGCCGCCAGATCCTGCTCATACTGGGCCAGCAGGCGCGCGTCGAGTCGGCGCTCGGCGTTGTTGCGAAACGGATCGAGCCAGCTGCCGCGCAGACCGCGCAGCGCGGCCATGACCTTGAAGGCGCGCATGATCCAGGGGCCGAGCTCTCGCTTTTTCACTTTGCCGCTGACCGGGTCGGCCTTGCCGAAAGGCCAGGCGCCGAGGTGAAAGTGCAGCGTGTAATCGCCCTCGAAGGTGGCTTCGAGTTGCTGGCGGAAGGCGTCCGAGCTGTACAGGCGCGCGACCTCCCATTCATTCTTGCTCGCCAGCAGCTTGAAGTAGCTCAGGGCAACGGCCTTGCTCAGACGGTCGCCGGCGCCGAGTTGCTGGTCAATCCTGACAAACTGTTCCAGCATGGCGTGGTAGCGCGCGGCGTAGGCAGCGTCCTGGTACTCGGTTAGGAAGCTTTCGTGGCGCTGCATCAGCTCAGAGACGGTCTCGCTGCTGCGCGGCACGAACCGGATCACCGTGGCCGGTGCTGCGGCCTTTTGCACGGCTGCCAGATCGGTGGCGGCGCGCCGGCCCCAGAGGAAGGCATTGCGGTTGAACTCGATCTGCACACCGTTGAGTTCGATGGCCTTGTTCAGCGCCTCCAGCGAGACCGGAATCCAGCCCTTTTGCCAGGCGGCGCCAAGCATGAACATGTTGGCAGCGACGCTGTCGCCCATCAGGGCGCGCGCCATCTCGATGCCGTTGGCGGCAAAGAATTGATCGCCGCAGACGGCCTGGATGCTGCCGAGCATGGCGGCGGCGTCGACGCTCCAATCGGCATTGCGCGCGAAGTCGGCGGTGGGAATCACGTCGGTGCAGACCACGGTGCGCGTGTGCCCGGCGCGCATCCGCGAGAGTGCCTCGTCGCCGGCGGTGACGATCAGGTCGCAGCCGATCACGGTATCGGCCTGGCCGGGCGCAATGCGGGTTGCGTGCAACTGGGTTGCATTCGGGGCGATGTGCACATGCGAAAGCACGGCGCCGTATTTTTGCGACAGGCCGGTGACGTCGAGGATGGAGCAGGCTAGGCCGTCGATGTGCGCCGCCATGCCGAGCAACTGGCCGATCGTGACCACGCCGGTGCCGCCAATGCCGCCGACGAGCACGCTCATGCTGCGCACCGGGCGCTCGATCAGCGGCAGCGGCGGCGTCGGCAATGCCTGCGTTGTCGCCGGTGCCAATTGCGGTGGTTTGCGCAGCGCGCCGCCATGCACGGTGACGAAGCTCGGGCAAAAGCCCTCGGTGCAGGTGAAGTCCTTGTTGCAGCTGTTCTGGTTGATCCGGCGCTTGCGGCCCAGCGGTGTCTCCAGCGGTTCGATCGAAAGGCAGTTCGACGCCGTGCTGCAGTCGCCACAGCCTTCGCAGACCGCGGCGTTGATGAAGCTGCGCTTGGCCGGGTCCGCCCACTTGCCGCGCTTGCGCAGGCGCCGGCGCTCCGTGGCGCAGGGCTGCTCATATAGCAGCACGGTCACGGCCTTGACGGTGCGCAGGTAGGTCTGCACGGCCTCCAAGTCATCGCGGTGATGCACTTTCACCTCGGACGGCAGGCCGGCGCCGGCGTATTTCTCAGGCTCGTCGCTGACCAGAGCGATCTCGCGCACGCCCTCGGCCAGCAGTTCGCGGATCGTCTGCGGCACGGTCAGCTCGCCGTCGACCGGCTGTCCGCCGGTCATCGAGACAAAGCCGTTGACTAGTAGCTTGTAGGTCATCGGCACCTTGGCTGCGACGGCTTGGCGGATGGCGAGAAAGCCGGAGTGGAAATAGGTGCCGTCACCCATGTTGGCGAAGACATGCGCCTCGTCCGTGAACGGCTGCTGGCCGAGCCACATCGCGCCTTCACCGCCCATGTGCGAGACAGTGCCGGTGGTCTTCGGGTTCTGCAGCATGGCGATCGTGTGGCAGCCGATGCCGGCCAGTGCGCGCGAGCCCGCGATCACCTTGGTGGATCGGTTGTGCGGGCAGCCCGAGCAGAAACTGGGGCTGCGCTGCGGCGCAGTCGGGGCCTTCGGTCCGGGCAGCGTGATCGGCTGCATCCCGCAACCCGGGTTCAGCATCAGGATGACGTCAAGCAAGACCTTGGCCACGATCGCTGGCGAGATCTCGGCGTTGTTCGGGAACACGCGCGTGCCGCGCTCCAGGCCGTAGGTCGGCGCGCCGACCGCCTTGCCGATCACCTTGGGATGCTTGGCCAGATTCAAGTCGTACAGGATGGACTTGATCTGCTCTTCGAGCAGCGGGCGTTTTTCTTCAACCACGAGGATGGCGTCGACGTCCTGAGCCAGGGCGCGCACGAACTCGGGGTCAAGCGGCCAGATCATGCCGACCTTGGCAATGCGGATCCCGATTTCCTGCAGTTTCGCGTCGGTCCAGCCCAGTTCCAGCGCCGCCTGACGCACGTCCTGGTAGGCCTTGCCGGCCGACACGATGGCCAGCCGCGGCGCGGTTGCCTCGTGCGTGATCACGTTGAGGTGATTGGCGCGGGCATAGGCCGCGGCGGCGTAGATCTTGTGGTTGTAGAGACGGTCTTCGGCCAGCAGCGGCATGTCGACCGGACGGATGCTCAGGCTCGGCGCGCCCAGCGGGTTGGCAGCGGGCAGGGACGGCACTTCGGGCAGCACGATGCTGGGCGAATCGGGTGCCACGTAGATCGTGCCGCCGCCTTCGACCACGTCGGTCACCACTTTCATGCCGACCCAGCAACCGGAAAAGCGAGACATCGCGATGCCGTGCAGGCCGAAGTCGAGCAACTCCTGTGTATTGGACGGATACAGCACCGGCATGCCGGCGGCGATGAAGATCTGGTCCGAGAAATTGGTGATGGTGGAGGACTTCGCGCCGTGGTCGTCGCCGGCCAGCGCCAGCACGCCGCCCAGGGCGCTGGTGCCCGCGCTGTTGGCGTGGCGCAATACGTCGCCGCTGCGGTCCACGCCCGGGCCCTTGCCGTACCAGATGCCGAACACGCCGTCAACGCGCGCGCCCGGGAAACTGCCGACATGCTGCGCGCCCCAGATGGCCGTGGCGGCCAAGTCTTCGTTGACCGCGGCGCGGAAGAAAACGCGGTTTTCCTTGAGGATCTTCTCCGCCTGCCACAGGTCCATGTCATAGCGCCCGAGCGGTGAACCACGGTAACCCGAGACGTAGCCTCCGGTGTTCTTGCCCTGCGCTTCGTCGCGCAGGCGTTGCTGGATCGGCAGGCGCACCAGCGCCTGGGTGCCGGCCATGAAGACCCAGCCTTGTTTGACGCGGTACTTGTCGTCAAGCGCCACATCGGGGCGAACCAAATCAACGGAAGTAGTCATGTGTGTCCTCTGCTTGTCGCAAGCGTTTGCCGATTGTGCCGCTGCGTGCGTATTTGCGCTGTCGCTTAGTGTAAGGGGCGCGTCCGGGCGGTGTCGGCCTCAGAACAGCTGATCCGACAAGTCCGTCACGGGCTCGTCCTGCTGTGCGTTGTGCTCGGCGCCGATCCTAGACAGCGAGCCCACGCGCACGCCGAGCAGGCGCAGGCGCTGGATCAGCGGCACGCGCTTGAGGCACAGACCGGCGGCGTGGCGTATCGCCTGCGCGTCGCCGGTGCCCGCAGCCAGTGTCAGGTCGCGCGTGACGCATTTGAAATCGTCATAGCGCAGCTTGATGCCGATGGTCTTGCCGACGTAGCCCTTGCGCTGCAGATCGTCCGCCACCTGCTCGCACAACCGCGTGAAGATGGCGCCGAGCTCGGCCTTGTCGCGCACCGCGTGCAGATCGCGCTCGAAGGTGGTCTCGCGGCTGATCGACACCGGCTCGCTCTCGGTCACGACGGGACGGCTGTCGCGCCCGTGCGCGGCCTCGTGCATCCAGACGCCGGTCTTTTGGCCAAACTGGTTGATCAGCCAGCCAAGCTCCTGTTGCGCCAAGTCGCCAATCGTGTTGATGCCCAGCCGACGCAGCTTCTCGTCGGCCTTCGGTCCGATGCCGTTGATCTTGCGGCAGGCCAGCGGCCAGATTCTTTCCTGCAGCTCCTCCTTGAAGACTATGGAGATCCCTTTCGGTTTGTTGAACTCGCTGGCCATCTTGGCCAGCAGCTTGTTCGGTGCCACGCCGACCGAGCAGGTCAGGCCGGTCTGGTCGAAGATGCTCTTCTGGATCAGGCGCGCCAGCACGCGTCCGCCTTCGCGCTGGCCGCCCGGCACGTCGGTGAAGTCGATGTAGACCTCGTCGACGCCCCGGTCTTCCATCAGCGGCGCGATCTCGGTGACGATGGCCTTGAAGGCGCGCGAGTAACGGCGGATTTCGGGAAAGTCTACCGGCAGCAGGATGGCCTGCGGGCACAGGCGCGCCGCCTTCATCAGGCCCATGGCCGAACCGATGCCGAACTGGCGCGCCGCGTAGGTCGCGGTGGTGATGACGCCGCGACCGACATAGTCCTTCAGGCGTGGAAATTCGTCCAGCGGGATGCGCTGCAGGGCGCGTGCCTGCTGCCCTGGATCGGTGGCCGCGTCAACCGCGCGCCGGCCGCCGCCGATCACCACCGGCAGGCCCTTGAGTTGCGGGTAGCGCAGCAACTCGACGGAGGCGTAGAACGCGTCCATGTCCAGGTGGGCGATGCGGCGTATCTTTTCGGCCATGGCGCAAGCATAGCTTGCGCACTGTGTGAGCGGGTCCTGCGTCAGGTCAAAGTAAGCTCGTGTCAAAATCGCTATGCTGCGCTGCAGCAGTTACTACTTCGATGGGAATCCGCATGGACAAGCACTTTCTGACGCCTCTTTTTTCTCCCAGTTCGATCGTGGTTTTTGCCGGCGAGGCTGACAAGCCGGAGTCGCAGACGCTCCAGGCCCAGGCATTGCACCAGGCGCTGCGGGCACAACGCTTCACCGGGACACTGACCTTTCTCGACATCCACGCCAGCGGTACGCTGGCCGATCTGGCAGAAGCGCAGGCGGACCTGGCGCTGATCGCGCTGCCGCCGGCCGAAGTCGCTGCGGCACTGCAACTGGCCGGTCGCATTAAATGCCGTGCTGCGCTCGTGATCTCGAGCGGCATCGATGCCACGCAGGCGGCCGAACTGCACCAGATTGCACGGCGCGACGGCATCCATCTGCTGGGCCCGAACTGCCTGGGCTTCCAGCGTCCCTTGCTCAACCTCAACGCCAGTGTGGCCGGACCGATGGCGGCGTCGGGTCCGCTGGCGCTAATCTCGCAGTCGGGCGCGCTGACGGCCTCGATTCTGGACTGGGCGCAGAAGAACGCGGTCGGCTTCTCGACCGTCGTCTCGCTCGGACCCAATACCGCCGTCGACATGGCGCAGGTGCTTGATTTCCTGGCCGCAGACCCTTACACCCACAGCATCGTCGTCTACCTCGAAGGCATCAGCAACGCGCGGCGTTTCATGAGCGCGCTGCGCGCCGCGGCCAATGCCAAGCCGGTGGTCGTGCTCAAGGGCGGGCGCAAGCTCGAAGGCAACCGCGCCGCGCTGACGCACTCGGGCACGATCGTCGGCAGCGACGATGTCTTCGACGCCGCGCTGCGCCGAGCCGGCGCCGTGCGCGTGCGCTCCTTCGTTGCCCTGTTCTCGGCTGCCAAATGCCTGTCTTCGCGCTACCGCGCAGTCGGACGGCGCCTGGCGATCGTGACCAACGGCGGCGGCCCCGGCGTGCTGGCGGCCGACTGGATCAGCGAAATCAACCTGCAGCTCGCTTGCCTGACCGAGGAGCAGGCCGCCGGGCTCAAGACCAAACTGCCGCCGCTGGCGTCGCTGTGCGATCTCATGGATATCTCGGAAGAGGCCGGTCCCGAGCACTTCAAGGCCGCGATCGAAGCGGCCGGCAAGGCGCGCCAGATCGACGGCGTGCTCGCGATCTATTCGCCCAAGATCGGCACCGACAGCACCAGCATTGCCAATGTGCTGGTGGAGTCGAACAAGCAGCTCGGCAAGCCCATGTTCACCTGCCTGATGGGCGACGCCACGGTCGGCGACGCGCGGCGCATCCTCAACGACGCGGCGATCCCGACTTTCCGCACGCCCGAGGCGGCGGTGGGCGCCTTTGGCAACATCGCCTCCTACTACCGCAATCAGCAGCTGTTGCAGCAGACGCCGCCGCCGATGTCCGATCTGGCCAAGCCCGATGTCGAGGGCGCGCGCATGCTGGTCGAAAGCGTGCTGGCCGAGCGCCGCAAGGTGCTCACCGAAATGGAATCTAAGGCGCTGCTGGCGGCGTTTCACATTCCGGTGACCAAGACCATCCTGGCGCGCAACGTCAACGAAGCGATCATGATCGCCTCGCAGCTGGGCTTTCCGGTGGCGCTCAAGATCGATTCTCCCGACATCAGCCACAAGTCCGACGTGATGGGCGTGGCGCTCAACGTGGTCAATGCAGTCGGCGTGCGCGATACCTTTCTGGAGATGACGCAGCGCGTGGCGCGCCTGCTGCCCGAGGCACGCATCAACGGCGTCACGGTGCAGAACATGTCGAGCCAGAAGCGCGGCCGCGAGATCTACATCGGCCTGGTCACCGACGATCCCTTTGGCCCGGTGATTGCGTTCGGCGCCGGCGGCACCATGATCGAACTGATGAACGACCGCGCCATGGAACTGCCGCCGCTCAACCAGTTCCTGGCGCGCCGCCTGATCGAGCGCTCCCGCGTCGCCGAGACGCTGGGTGAGTGGCGCGGCGCCGCGCCGGTCAACATGGAGGCGCTGGAGCAGGTGCTGCTGCGGGTGTCGGAAATGGTGTGCGAACTGCCGCAGTTGCGCGAGATGGACATCAACCCGATCATCATCGACGAGAGCGGCGCCGTGGCTGTGGACGCGCGCATCGTAGTCGAGAATGCTGCGCCGTCCGCGCGCAACTATAGCCACCTGGCGATCCTGCCGTACCCGGCGCAGTACGCGCAGGTCTGGCCGTTGCGCGGCGGCGGCGAGTACACGGTGCGCCCGGTGCATCCGGATGACGCCAGCATGCTGCAGGAATTCGTGCGCAATCTCTCGCCTGAGAGCCGCTACTTCCGGTTTGTTTCGAGCATGCAGGAATTGCCGGCCACTATGCTGGCGCGCTTCACGCTGATCGACTACGACCGCGAGATGGCGCTGATCGCCGTGCAGCGCGAGCGCATCGTCGGCGCCGACGGCGAGATCACCGAGACCTCGCGTATGCTCGGCGTGTCGCGCTACATTACGAACCCGGATCGCACCACCTGCGAGTTCTCTCTGGTGGTCGCGGACGACCTCAAGGGCAAGGGTCTGGGCTCGCGCCTGATGCTCTCGATCATGGAGTTCGCACGAGAAAAGGGCCTGTCCGAGATCGAAGGACTGGTGCTGGCCAACAACCCGACCATGCTGCGCCTGATGAAGAGCCTGGGCTTTCACATCAAGCCGTTCCCGGAAGATGCAGACTTCAAGCTGGTGACACAGGTGCTGTAGTTCTTTTGCGCGGCTGAATCGGCATGCCGCGACGAGCCTCGGACCTGTCATTGCGGGCCCCGACCCGCAATCCGTGGCACGCGTGGCACTGGATCCCGGATCGAGTCCGGGATGACAAGCCCAAGGTGTCATCGCGTCCCCGGATCAGGTTCGGCATTACAAGCGCAATGGTGTGAAAATCTGCATGAAAATCCCATGAACCCAAACCAGACATTCATCCCCCGCGTGCGCATCCAGGTAGAGGATTTCAATCTGGGCGCTGAAGTTGCCGCGCTGCGCGCGCAGGACGCCCGCGTCGGCGCGGTCTGCAGTTTCATCGGCACAGTCCGCGATAGCACGGCAGGTGTCGCGGGCAGCATCAGCAGCATGGAACTCGAGCACTACCCCGGCATGACCGAGAGGGCGATCGAGGCCATGATCGACGAGGCGCAGCAGCGCTTTGACATCTACGGCGCACTGGTCATCCACCGGGTCGGCCTGCTGCAGCCGCTCGATCAGATCGTGCTGGTGGCAGTCACGTCGGCGCACCGCGGCATGAGTTTCCAGGCCTGCGAGTTCCTGATGGACTACCTCAAGACGCAGGCGCCGTTCTGGAAAAAGGAGATGACGCCACAGGGCGCGCGCTGGGTCGACGCCCGGGCCAGCGACGACGCAGCGCTCTCGCGCTGGGGAATTGCCGCGTCCAACGCCTGAGGCCCCGGCCGGCGCGGTGTCCGCTTAGTTCAGGTACTTCGGCGGCTCCGCCGCTGCCAGCGCATCAATGACGGTGGCCTCGGGCGTTTCCTGTCCCGGGGCCAGCGTCATGCCCCAGTCGGCGGCCTTGAGCGCCTGTTCAAGCAAATGCATGAAGCCGTGCAACAGCGCGGGCTCGAGCATCACGTCGATCCGGCGATTGGCCGGGGTGCCGGGCGCATTTTCCTCAAACGCCAGGCGCATGGCGCCGTTGTCCTGCGGCGTGATGTGCACGGTGGTGGCGAGCAGCGGCTCGCTGCCGATCGGCAGCACGGCGGCCCCGTTGTCGAAAGGCGTCTGAAAATCGGCCTGTTGCAGCACTTCCTGCTTTCTGAACTGTGTCAGTGCCCTTTCGTCCGCGCCGTCGTGGCTCAGTTGCGGCAGCGCCGCGCCGGGCAGCGCCGATGCCTGGACCATGTGCGGGAACAGTCTGCAGATCATCCTCCGCGTAAGCCAGAGCCTGAGCTCCTCGCCGGAGTGCGTATTCAGGCGGACCAGAAGCCGGTCCTGCTCCACCTGATAACTGACTTGCAGTTGGTGAATGTTCATGGCTTGATTTTAGTCATACCGTCGTTCTTTCGCCGGCCTTGAAATGCTCAGGTGCAGCCCAAGCTGTAGGTCAACCAAGGGGATTGCCATGCGTATCGACAAACTCACCACCAAATTTCAGGAAGCCTTGGGCGATGCCCAGACACTAGCATTGGGTCAGGACCATGCCTATATCGAGCCAGCCCATGTGCTGGTGGCTATGCTGCGCCAGCAGGACGGTCCGACGGCCTTGCTGCAGCGCGCCGGCGTCAACGTGCCGGGCTTGCTCGCCGGCGCCGAGGCAGCGCTCAAGCGCCTGCCCGAGGTGCAGGGACAGGAGCAGGTCCAGATTGGGCGCGACATGGTCAGCCTGCTGCAGGCCGCCGAGAAGGAATCGATCAAGCGCGGCGACCAGTTCGTTGCCAGCGAGCTCTTTCTGCTGGCCCTGACCGACAGCAAGCAGGACATCGGCAAGCTGGTGCGCGAGCACGGCTTGACGCGCAAGTCGCTCGAAGCGGCGATCGACGCCGTGCGTGGCGGCCAAAATGTGGACAGCGTCGACGCCGAAGACCAGCGCGAATCGCTCAAGAAGTATTGCTTGGACCTGACTGAGCGCGCGCGCCAGGGCAAGCTCGACCCGGTAATCGGGCGTGACGATGAGATCCGCCGCGCCATCCAGGTGCTGCAGCGCCGCACCAAGAACAACCCGGTGCTGATCGGCGAGCCTGGCGTCGGCAAGACCGCCATCGTCGAAGGCTTGGCCCAGCGCATCGTCGCCGGCGAGGTGCCCGATTCGCTCAAGGGCAAGCGCGTGCTGTCGCTCGACATGGCCTCGCTGCTGGCCGGCGCCAAATTCCGCGGCGAGTTCGAGGAGCGCCTGAAGAACGTTCTCAAGGACTTGGCCAAGGACGAAGGCCAGACCATCGTTTTCATTGACGAGCTGCACACCATGGTCGGCGCCGGCAAGGCCGAGGGCGCAATTGATGCGGGCAACATGCTCAAGCCAGCGCTGGCGCGCGGCGAGCTGCATTGCGTCGGCGCCACCACGCTCGACGAATACCGCAAGTACATCGAGAAGGACGCGGCGCTGGAGCGCCGTTTTCAGAAGATCCTGGTCGGCGAGCCCTCAGTGGAGGCGACGATCGCGATTCTGCGCGGATTGCAGGCGCGCTACGAAGCGCACCACGGCGTGCAGATCACCGACCCGGCCATTGTTGCCGCCGCCGAGCTGAGCCACCGCTACATCACGGATCGCTTCCTGCCGGACAAGGCGATCGACCTGATCGACGAGGCGGCATCGAAGATTAAGATCGAGCTCGACTCCAAACCCGAGGTCATGGACAAGCTCGACCGCCGGCTGATCCAGTTGCAGATCGAGCGCGAAGCCGTTCGCCGAGAGAAGGACGAAGCTTCGCAGAAGCGCTTCGCCCTGATCGAGGAAGAGATCGTCAAACTGCAAAAGGAGATTGCCGATCTGGACGAAATCTGGAAGGCCGAGAAAGCGCAGGCCCAGGGATCCAAGGCGATCATGCAGGAGATCGAAAAGGTCGATTTCGAGATCAAGGAGTTGACGCGCAAGGGCGACTTCAATCGTGCCGGCGAGCTGCAGTACGGTAAGCTGCCGGGCCTGCAAAAGCAGCTCAAGGATGCCCAGACCAAGGAGGCCGGCAAGGCCAAGAACGCCAAGGATGGCGGGCGTCCGCAGTTGCTGCGCACCATGGTCGGCGCCGAGGAAATTGCGGAGGTGGTGAGCCGCGCCACCGGCATTCCGGTCTCCAAGATGATGCAGGGCGAGCGCGACAAGCTGCTGCAGATGGAAGACAAGCTCCACCAGCGCGTCGTCGGGCAGGACGAGGCGATCAGTGCCGTGGCCAGTGCCATCCGGCGCTCACGCGCGGGACTCAGCGACCCGAACCGCCCGACCGGCTCCTTCCTGTTCCTGGGCCCCACCGGGGTCGGCAAGACCGAGCTGTGCAAGGCGCTGGCCGGCTTCCTGTTCGACTCGGAAGACCATCTGGTGCGTATCGACATGAGTGAGTTCATGGAGAAGCATTCGGTGGCGCGCCTGATCGGTGCGCCGCCCGGCTACGTTGGCTACGAGGAGGGCGGTTACTTGACCGAAGCCGTGCGCCGCAAGCCCTATAGCGTGCTGCTGCTCGACGAGGTCGAGAAGGCGCATCCGGACGTGTTCAACGTGCTGCTGCAGGTGCTCGACGATGGCCGCCTGACCGATGGCCAGGGCCGCACCGTGGACTTCAAAAACACAGTGATCGTGATGACCAGCAACATCGGCTCGCACATGATCCAGAGCATGGTCGGGCAGGACAGCGAGGATATTAAGGAAGCCGTTACCGCCGAACTGAAGAACCACTTCCGGCCCGAGTTCCTGAACCGCATCGACGAGACCGTGGTCTTCCATGCGCTCGACGCCTCGCACATCGCCAAGATCGCCGCGATCCAGATCCAGGTGCTACAGGCGCGTCTGGCGAAGCTGGACCTGACGCTCGAAGTGTCGCCGGCCGCGCTGGCCGAACTGGCCAAGGTCGGCTTCGACCCGGTGTTCGGTGCGCGACCCTTGAAGCGTGCGATCCAGCAGCGCATCGAGAACCCGCTGTCGAAGCTGCTGCTCGAAGGCAAGTTTGCGCCGAAGGATGTTATTCCGGTGGATGTGGATCCGATCCGGGCGCCGGGGCAGTTCAGTTTTGAGCGGGTCGTGCACTGATACAGGCCGGGTCTCGCCCCAGCAGGCGAGACCCGGCTTGTATCAAAAGGCTGAAGCAGTTGTTCAGAACTCAGTCCGCATGTTCTGCAACCGGAAGACACGAGCAGAATAGATTCCGATCACCCCAGACGTTGTCAACACGACCCACGGGCGGCCAGTACTTGACGTCCTTCAGTGTGGCCAGTGGGAAGCCGCCGACTTCGCGCGAGTAGGGGCGGTCCCAGGCTTCGCCGAGCAGCGACGCTGCCGTGTGCGGCGCATGCTTGAGCGGATTGTTGTCCTGCGGCCAGACGCCTTGTTCGACCTTGGCGATCTCGCCGCGGATGGCGATCATGGCGTTGATGAAGCGGTCGAGTTCTTCCAGCGTTTCGCTTTCGGTCGGCTCGACCATCAGCGTGCCGGGCACCGGGAAGCTCAGCGTCGGCGCGTGAAAGCCGTAGTCCATCAGCCGCTTGGCCACATCCTCGGCTGAGACGCCGTGCACGCCGCCACTGCTTTCCTTGAGCGGGCGTAGGTCCAGGATGCACTCGTGCGCGACGTGCCCGTTGGCGCTGGCGTACAGCGTCGGGTAGTGGTCTTTCAGGCGCGTGCTGATGTAGTTGGCGGCGAGAATCGCCACTTCGGTTGCGGCCTGCAGGCCGTCCGGTCCCATCATGCGGCAGTACATCCAGCTGATCGGCAGCACGGCTGCATTGCCCAGTGGCGCTGCTGAGACAGCGCCAATGCCTTTGAGCCCACCGGTTGCATGGCCGGGAAGGTAGGGCACGAGGTCAGCCACCACGCAAACCGGTCCGACGCCAGGGCCGCCACCGCCGTGCGGGATGCAGAAGGTCTTGTGCAGGTTCAGGTGGCTCACATCGCCGCCGAATTCACCGGGGGCTGCGACGCCGACCAGCGCGTTCATGTTGGCGCCGTCGACATAGACCCGGCCGCCATGCGCATGCACGAGCGCGCACAGTTCCTTGACGCTGGTTTCGAACACGCCGTGCGTGCTCGGGTAGGTGATCATCACCGCCGCCAGGTTGGCGCTGTGCTGTTCGCATTTGGCCTTGAGGTCGTCCAGGTCGACATTGCCCTGCGCGTCGCAGGCTGTCACCACCACGCTCAGGCCCGCCATGTGCGCGCTGGCTGGATTGGTGCCATGCGCGCTTGACGGGATCAGGCAGATGTTGCGGTGGCCCTGGCCGTGCGCCGCGTGGTAGGCCCGGATCGTCAGCAGGCCGGCGTACTCGCCTTGGGAGCCGGCGTTGGGCTGCAGGCTGATGCCGGCGTAGCCCGTGGCCTGGCACAGCCAGGCGCGCAGCTGTTCGTCGAGTTCCTGGTAACCCAGGCTTTGCTCCTGCGGCGCGAACGGATGCAGCGCGGCGAACTCGGGCCAGGTGATGGGCATCATCTCGCTGGTGGCGTTGAGCTTCATGGTGCAACTGCCCAGCGGGATCATGCTGCGGTCCAGCGCCAGGTCCTTGTCGCTCAGGCGCCGGATGTAGCGCAGCATGCCGGTCTCGGAGTGGTAGGTGTTGAACACCGGGTGCATCAGGTAGGCGCTGCTGCGCTGCAGGGCGGCTGGCAGCAGCGGGGCGATGCCGTTCTCGAACGCGGCGACGCGCGGTGCTGTTTGACCGGGTTGGGCAAAAAGGCTCCAGAGCTGTTCAACGTCCGCGCGTGTCGTCGTTTCGTCGAGCGAGACGCCGAGGCAGTCATCGGACACCAGACGCAGGTTGACGCGTGCCGCGCGCGCCTTGGCCGCGATGGCAGCCGTAGCCGCTGCGGTCCTGATCGTCAGTGTGTCAAAGGCGCTGGTGTTGAGCAGTTGACAGCCCAAATCCTGCAGGCCACGCGCCAGGATGGCGGTCAGCGAGGCCACGCGCTGCGCAATGCGCGAGAGGCCCTGCGGACCGTGGTAGACCGCGTACATGCTGGCGATGACGGCGGGGAGGACCTGCGCCGTGCAGATGTTGGAGGTGGCTTTCTCTCGCCGGATGTGCTGCTCGCGCGTTTGCAACGCCAGGCGGTAGGCCGGGTTGCCGTGCGTGTCGACGCTGACGCCGACCAGGCGGCCCGGCATCGAACGCTTGAAATCGTCGCGGCAGGCCATGTAGGCGGCGTGCGGGCCGCCGTTGCCCATCGGCATGCCAAAGCGCTGCGTGTTGCCGATCGCAATGTCGGCGCCGAGTTCTCCCGGCGGCGTGAGCACGGTCAGCGCGAGCAGGTCGGCGGCCATGATGACGACGGCGCCGCGCGCTTTGACTGCGGCTATCAGCGCGCGGTCGTCGCGCACGACACCGCTGACGCCCGGGTATTGCAGCAGCACGGCAAAGCTGTCCTGCGCTGCCATGTCGGCCGCAGCGCAGGCCTGCACCGTGATGCCGATGGGTTGCGCGCGTGTCTGCAGCACTTCCAGAGTCTGCGGCAGCACTTCGCGGTCGACCAGCAGCGTCGTCGATTTCGACTTGCCCACGCGCAGCGCCAGCGTCATCGCCTCGGCCGCCGAGGTGGCTTCATCGAGCATGGAGGCGTTGGCCATCGGCATGCCGGTGAGGTCGGTGATCATGGTCTGGAAGTTCACCAGCGCCTCCATGCGGCCCTGGCTGATCTCGGCCTGATACGGCGTGTAGGCGGTGTACCAGGCGGGGTTTTCCAGGATGTTGCGCAGGATCACGCCGGGCGTGTGCGTGTCGTAATAGCCTTGGCCGATGTGGCTGCGGAATATCTGGTTCTTCGATGCAATCGCTTTGAGTTCGGCCAGCGCAGCCGCTTCTGTCACGGCAGCCGGAATGGCCATCGCCGTGCTGCGCGCAATCGAGCGCGGCACTATGCCGGCGATCAGTTCGCGCCGCGAGGTTGCGCCCACGACCTTGAGCATCATGGCCTCTTCGGCCGCATCGACACCGATGTGGCGGGCGATGAATTCATGGGCGTTCTCAAGTTCGCCCAAGGGTTTGGCGGATTGCATCAACATGAAGATGTCCTGATTTATGCGTTGGCGGAATATGTGGTGTAGCTAGTCTCGTCCATCAGGGCGTCGAGCTCGGCCGGGTTGGCGAGCTTGACCTTGAAGAACCAGCCCGCGCCGAGCGGGTCCGAGTTGGCCAGCGAGGGGTCGGCGCGCAGCGCTTCGTTGACTTCCGTGACCTCGCCGCTCACGGGCATGTAGACGTCGGCGGCGGCCTTGACCGATTCGACGACCCCGGCGATGTCCTTTGCGGCAAAGGTCTTTCCGACTTCGGGCAGGTCGACAAAGACGACATCGCCGAGCGCGTCCTGCGCGTGGTGCGTGATGCCGACGGTGGCGCTGGCGCCTTCGACGTTCAGCCATTCGTGATCGGGGGTGTACTTGATGGACATGGAATTCTCCGGAAAAATTGAAGTTGTTGAAATCGAAAATCAGCCGCGGTAGTAGCGTGTCGGCACGAAGGGCATGGCGACCACTTCCATTGGCACCGGCTTGCCGCGCACGATGGCGTTGATGCGCGTGCCCAGCGCGGTAAACGCGGGCGGCACATAGCCCATGGCAACGGGCTTGTCGATGGTGGGGCCGAGCAGGCCGCTGGTGACTTCACCGATGCGCTGGCCCGACAGGTCCTGCAGTTCGGTGTGCTCGCGCACCGGCACGCGCTCCAGCGCCATCAGGCCGACGCGCTTGCGCGGCACGGCAGCGCCCGCCGCAAGTTGCGCCAGAATCTTCGCGGCACCGGGGAAGCCGCCGGCACGGGCGCCGTCGGCGCGCCGCACTTTCTGCATGGCCCAGCCGAGCGCGGCCTCGACCGGCGTCGTGCTGTTGTCGATGTCGTTGCCGTACAGCGGCAGACCGGCTTCCAGGCGCAGCGAGTTGCGCGCACCCAGGCCGATTGGTTTGACTTCGGACTGCGCCAGCAGCGCCTTGGCCAGCGTCTCGGCTTGCGATTCATGCACCGAAATCTCGAAGCCGTCTTCGCCGGTGTATCCGCTGCGCGTCAGGAAGACCTCGATGCATTGCGCGCCGGCCTGCACCGTGAAGTTGCCGCCGGTCATGAACACGAGCTTTTCCACGCCCGGCGCCAGGCGCGACAGGGCGTTGACCGCCTGCGGCCCCTGCAGCGCCAGCAGCGCGCGCTCAGGCATCGGGATGACTTGGCAGCGCGTGCCGATCTTTGTCTGGATGTGCGCGATGTCGCCGACCTTGCAGGCGCCGTTGACGATGACGAAGATGTCCGCTTCGCGCTTGAAGAACATCAGGTCGTCGATGATGCCGCCCTCGTCGTTGAGCAACAGACCGTAGCGCTGCTTGCCCACGGGCAGGTCGATCACGTCGACCGGGATCAGGCTCTCGAACGCGGCTGCGGCATCCGGCCCGACTAGGCGCAACTGGCCCATGTGAGACACGTCGAACAGGCCGGCGGCGCTGCGTGTGTGGTGGTGCTCGGCCATCAGGCCGGCCGGGTATTGCACCGGCATCAAATAGCCGGCAAAGGGAACCATGCGCGCACCGAGTTCGATGTGCAGGTCGTTGAGCGGTGTTTGCAAAAGGCTGTCAGGCGGGGTGGCCATGGGCGAACTCCAACAAGGGGCAAGTCAATATCCATGGCCGAAACCATGGGCTGCCCCCGCTGTCCGCTTTACCTGAGAGATTCGCCTGCGTTGCAGGGTTGCTCCTTCGGTGGATCAAGGGCTGCGCTACGCGCCGCCTTGACCTCTCTCCAGTGGGGAAACGCCTGGCGCTGCTGTCCGCCGCCAGGGTCTGTCAGTCCTTTTGCCTGAGCGTTCAAACCGCTGCAATCAGCCGTTCTGCGCCTTCGGCGGCCACCTCAGGGGTGGCTCTCTCCTGACTTGGGGGATTCTACCCGCTTACATCCCGGCGTAATTGGGTCCGCCGCCGCCCTCAGGCGTGACCCAGACGATGTTTTGAGTCGGGTCCTTGATGTCGCAGGTCTTGCAGTGCACGCAGTTGGCCGCGTTTATCTGCAGGCGGTCGTTGTTGTTGTCAGCGTCCTTGATGAATTCGTAGACGCCGGCCGGGCAGTAGCGCGCCTCGGGACCCGCATATTTCGCCAAGTTCACGTTGACCGGCACGCTGGCATCCTTGAGCGTCAGGTGCGAGGGCTGGTTTTCCTCATGGTTGGCGCTACTGATGAAGACGCTCGAAAGGCGGTCGAAGGTCAGCTTGCCGTCGGGTTTCGGGTACTCGATGGGCTGGCACTCGGCGGCCGGCTTCAGGTAGGCGTAGTCTGGCTTGTCGCGGTGGATCGTCCAAGGCATGTTGCCGCCCAGGCCGAACTGCTCGAAGCCGTTCATCACGGTGCCTATGCGCAGCCCGTACTTGAACCAGGCCTTGAAGTTGCGCGACTTGTTGAGCTCGGTGTAGACCCAGCTGTCCTCGAAGGCTTCCGGGTAAGCGCTGAGTTCGTCATGGGCGCGTCCGGCCGTGACGGCATCGTAGGCGGCTTCGGCCGCCAGCATGCCGGTCTTGATCGCGGTGTGCGTGCCCTTGATGCGGCTCACATTCAGAAAACCCGCTTCGCAGCCAATCAGCGCGCCGCCCGGGAACACGGTCTTGGGCAGCGACATCAGGCCGCCGGCCGTGATGGCACGCGCGCCGTAGGCCAGGCGCTTGGCCGGCTTGAGGCCCTTGTCCTCGCCTTCGAGGTAGTAGCGGATGTTCGGATGCGTCTTCCAGCGCTGGAATTCCTCGAACGGGCTCAGGTAGGCGTTGCTGTAGTTCAGGCCGGTGATGAAACCGAGCGCGATCTTGTTGTCTTCCATGTGGTACAGAAAGGAGCCGCCATAGGTGCTGTTGTCCATCGGCCAGCCAGCGGTGTGCACCACTAGGCCCGGCTCGTGCCGCGCCGGATCGACTTCCCACAGTTCCTTGATGCCAATGCCGTAGCTTTGCGGGTCGCAGCCTTCGTCAAGCTTGTATTTTTCGATGAGCTGGCGCCCCAGGTGGCCGCGCGAGCCTTCGGCGAAGATCGTGTACTTGGCCAGCAACTCCATGCCGATCTGAAAGGCTTCGCCGGGTTCGCCTTCCTTGTTGATGCCCATGTTGCCGGTGGCCACACCCTTGACCGAGCCGTTCTCGTTGTAGAGCACTTCCGCCGCGGGAAAGCCGGGGAAGATTTCCACGCCCAGGCTCTCGGCCTGGGTGGCGAGCCAGCGCGTCAGTGCGCCCAGGCTGATAATGTAGTTGCCATGGTTCTGGCTGCATTTGGGCAGCATGAAGTTGGGCGTGCGATAGGCGTTGGTCTCGCTCAGGAACATCATCGCTTCATCGGTAACCGGCTGATTGAGCGGTGCGCCCATGGCCTTCCAGTCGGGGAACAGTTCGTTGAGCGAGATCGGGTCGAGCACCGCGCCCGACAGGATGTGGGCGCCGGGTTCCGATCCCTTTTCCAGCACGACGACGGAAACGTCCGTGCCTTTCTCAGCGGCCAGCTGCTTGAGCCGGATCGCAGTGGACAGGCCGGCCGGGCCGCCACCGACGACGACCACGTCGTACTCCATTGCTTCTCGTGGGCCGAACTGGGACAGAATTTCCTCGTTTGTCATGGGTTTTCTCGCTTGATAATGGGAGCCTGGTTCCGAAGGGGACCGCGACCGGGGATTGTCGAACGCGTGACTGATTTTATGCGTTGAATTGACATAATCTGAAGGTTGATTGTTCAATTCATGGAGACTCTTGTAATGGCTTACAGCATTGATCTTTCTGGCCGGGTGGCCTTTGTCACCGGTGCTTCCAGTGGTTTGGGCGCGCAGTTCGCCAAGACCCTGTCCCGCGCCGGTGCCGCTGTGGTGCTGGCGAGTCGCCGTGTCGAGCGGCTCAAGGATTTGCGCGCTGAAATTGACGGCGAAGGCGGTGACGCCCACGTCATCGAACTCGATGTGACCGACATCGACTCCATCAAGTCGGCCGTCGCGCACGCCGAGACGGAAGTCGGCTCGATCGACATCCTGGTCAACAACTCGGGCGTCAGCACCACGCAGCGGATCCAGGACGTCGCCGAGGAAGATTACGACTTCATCTTTGATACCAACGTCAAGGGCGCCTTCTTCGTGGCGCAGGAAGTCGGCAAGCGCATGCTGGCGCGCGCGCAAGGGTCGGCGCCCGGCACCTACACCGGCGGGCGCATCGTAAACATCGCTTCCATGGGCGGCCTGCGCGTGCTGCCGCAGATCGGCGTCTATTGCATGAGCAAGGCGGCGGTGGTGCACATGACCAAGGCGATGGCGGCCGAGTGGGGACGTTTCGGTATCAACGTCAACGCCATTTGTCCGGGCTATATCGACACCGAGATCAACCACCACCACTGGCAGACCGAACAGGGCCGCAAGCTGGTGCAGATGCTCCCGCGCCGGCGTCTGGGACACCCGGCAGATCTTGATGCCGTGCTGGTGATGCTGTGTTCCGATGAGAGCCGTTTCATCAATGGTGCCGTGATCGCAGCGGACGACGGTTTCGGCGTCTGAGTGCGTAAGGGGATCGCTGCGGGGCTCGCGGCCGGCGCGCTCTGGGGCCTGGTGTTTGTGGCGCCGCGCATGACGTCGGGCTTGTCGTCGGTCGATCTGACTGCCGGGCGCTTCGTAAGCTATGGCGCGATCTCGGCGCTCGTGATGGGCCTGCGCACGCGGCCGCTGCCGACGCTGGCGCAAGCCGTCTTCGCGCTCGGCATGAGCATGCTGGGCTTCACCGGCTACTACCTGCTGATTGTGCTGGCCGTGCACGACATCGGCACGGCGTTGCCGACGCTGATCATCGGCACGATTCCGCTTTGGCTGATGCTGCTGGCCAAGCCGCACGGCCTGCGCTGGATGGTGCTGGCCCCGGGATTGATCCTGACCGCGGCGGGCCTGCTGCTGATGATGGACATCACGCACGCCGCGTCCGTCGCGAGCGCGAGCGCTTTCTACTGGCGCGGCATCGGCCTGGCACTGCTGGCGATGCTGAGTTGGACGGTGTTTGCCCTGCTCAATTCAGCTTGGCTCAAACGCCACCCGGAAGTTGACGCCACGGATTGGGCCAACTGGCTCGGTCTGGCCACCGGTGTCGGCGCGCTGGCCCTGTGGCTGGCGGCGGGAAGCGACGCCAGCGTGCTGTTGCGCGTGGACCGGGGCTGGCGCGTGGCGCTGGTTTGCATTGCCACTGGCATCGGTTCGGCATGGGGTGCGACCATTCTGTGGAACGTTGCCAGCCAGCGCCTGAGTGCCAGCCTGTGCGGACAGTTGATCGTGAGCGAGACGCTGTTCGCGCTGCTTTATTCCTTTGCCTGGGACGGCGTCTGGCCCGGCGCAATGCAGGCCGCCGCCGCCGTGCTGTTCACGCTCGGCATCGTGGCTTCGATCAGGGCACACCAATGACGCAGTGGACACAAGGCAACCGCTATTGCGGCAACGTGCGGCGCTGGGTTGGCGCATCGGGCTCGCTTAGTGCGCGTCTGGCGGCAGCCGGTTCCACGTTCAGCGTGCAGGTGCTCAACCAGGGCCGGCAAAGCCTGTACCCGGACGAGGCGCGCGCACTGGGTCTACCCGGTATCGGATCCGGCTATGTGCGCGAGGTGATCCTTCGTGTCGACGGTGCGGCCGTGGTCTTCGCGCGCAGCGCGACGCCGCAGCCGCAGTCGCTCGGCCCGTGGCGCTCGCTGCGCGGGCTCGGCACCAAGCCGCTGGCCGACGTGCTGTTCCGGCGCGCCGGCATCGCGCGCCGGCCGCTGCAATTTGCCGGCCTCACGCCGGCCGACTCGCTGCGCAAGCATGTGGCCCGGCGTTGGCAGCAGGCGGCGGGCGAAGCGTTGGCCGTGCGTGCACTGCCGGCGCGGCGCTCGGTGTTTGTGCGCCGCGGGGCGCCGCTGCTGGTGATGGAAGTATTTTCGGCACCGCACGCGCCCTGGTGCTGGCCTACGCCGCGCCGCGCCCTGAATCTGTCAAACGTCTTGTTTGGAGGAACAACATGAAGATCGAGATACCCGAAAAGAAGAAGCTGGTTTACGAGATGACCATCCCGATACGCTGGGGCGACATGGATGCGATGAACCACCTCAACAACGGAACCTATTTCCGCTACCTCGAGACCTGCCGCATCGACTGGATGTGTTCGCTCGGTTTTCAACCCGATGTGCGCGGCGAAGGCATGGTCATCGTCAACGCCTTCTGCAACTTCTACCGGCAGCTCGAATACCCGGGCGATGTACTGATGAAGATGTACGTCAGCGATCCGGGCCGCACGACCTTCGAGACCTGGGGCACGATGGAGCGCGCCGAGAAACCCGGCCTGATCCACGCCGCCGGCGGCGCGACCACAATGTGGATCGATTATTCTAAACAGAAATCCAGCGACTTGCCGGACTGGCTGCGCGCCCTGGTGAGCTGATCTATTTCACCTTTGGCACGCGCCCCATCAGGTAGAACTCCGGGTTGGGTAGCATATTGCTGAAGGATGCCATTCGGTTCGACAGGCCGAAGAAGGCGGTGATCGCGGCGATGTCCCAGGCGTCCTCGTCGCTGAAGCCGTGCGACTGCAGCGCGGCAAAGTCTTCGTCGCCGATCTCGTCGGACTTCAGGCAGACCTTGAGCGCGAAGTCGAGCATGGCGCGCTGGCGCGGCGTGATGTCGGCCTTTCGGTGGTTCACGGCCACCTGATCGGCGACCAGCGGCTTCTTCTCGTAGATGCGCAGGATGGCACCGTGCGCGATCACGCAGTACAGGCATTTGTTCGCGGCGCTGGTCGTGGTGACGATCATCTCGCGGTCGCCCTTGGACAGCCCCGAGTCTTCCTTGAGCATCAGGGCGTCGTGATAGGCGAAAAAGGCGCGCCATTCGGCGGGCCTACGCGCCAGCGCCAGAAAAACGTTGGGCACAAAGCCCGATTTGGCATGCACTTCGAGAATCTTGGTGCGGATGTCGTCGGGCAGGTCTTTGAGTTCGGGAAGCGGGTAGCGGGCCATGATGTCTCCTGATGGTTCGTATTTGCCATTATGCTGTTCCATTCTGAATGCACGATCAAGCGACAATCCTGCACATGAACTCACAATTTGACAAAGGCCTGGCGCGGCGCAAGCAGGTCATGGGCGAAGATTTCGTGGCCAATGCCTTCGGCAAGACCACCGATTTCACGCTGCCGATGCAGCACTACATCACGAAGAACGCCTGGGGCGATGTATGGCAGCGCGAGGGGCTCGATTTGAAGACGCGCAGCCTGATCACGGTGGCCATGCTGACCGCGCTGGGCAAGCAGCACGAGCTCAAGGGCCATGTGCGCGGCGCGCTCAACAATGGCGCCAGCGTTGCCGAGATTCAGGAAGTGCTGCTGCACGCCAGCATTTATTGCGGCGTGCCGTCGGCGGTCGAGGCCTTTCGTTCGGCGGCGGAAGTCATCGACGGCCCCGGCAAAGTCTGATGGAGGCGCTGTTCGTATCGATCGGCGTCGTCGCGCTGGCCGAGATCGGCGACAAGACACAGTTGCTCGCCTTTATCCTGGCGGCGCGTTTCAAGAAACCGTTCCCCATCATTGCCGGCATCCTGTGCGCGACGCTCGTCAATCACGGCCTGGCCGGCGCGCTCGGCGCCTGGATCACCTCGGTCGTGAGCCCCGAGGTCATGCGCTGGGTGCTGGGTCTGTCGTTCATCGCGATGGCGGCCTGGACGCTGATCCCCGACCAGATCGAGGAAGAGGAAGCGCAGGTCGCAAGACATATGGGCGTCTTCGGCGCCACGCTCATCACATTCTTTCTCGCCGAGATGGGCGACAAGACCCAGATCGCCACCGTCGCACTGGCGGCCCACTATGGCAGCCCGTTGCTGGTGGTGGCGGGAACGACCCTGGGCATGCTGCTGGCCGATGTGCCCGCCGTGTTCGTCGGCAACCGCTTTGCCGCGAAGATTCCCATGAAACTGGTGCACTCCATCGCCGCCGGCATTTTTGCGCTGATGGGCGTGCTCACGCTGTTCAAGATCGAGAAATTGTTTCAGTAGAACCGGACTGGGGTCACCCCGCCATCAGCCGCTGCACCAGGTCGCCGGTGTTGCAGGCCTTGTACTTTTGCATCAGGCGGGCGCGGTAGATCTCGACAGTGCGGTGGCTGATGGCCAGCGCTCGGCCGATCTCCTTGCTGGTCAGACCGTCCATTAAGTGCGCCGCCACCTCGCGCTCGCGCGCCGTGAGTTCGGCCCGCACGGCGCGGCGCGAACTGAGGTCCTCGAAGGTCCAGATGCCGGCCTCGTGCGGCTCGCTCTGGTTGAAGGCGCGCCCCGTCACATGGCACCAGAAGGTCTCGCCGCTGGCGCGCTTCATGATGCGGTCGTCGGCATAGGTGCCATTGCGGTTGAGGATGGGTGCAATGCGCGTGCCCGTGCGCTCGAACTCGATCGCGCTCGGGTAAAGCACCTTGAATGACTGCCCGACCAGCAACTCGCGCGAGGCGCCGAACATCTCGCACAGGCGGCGGTTGCAGTCGATAATGGCGCGGTTGCTCGACAGCGCGAGGCCGATCGGTGCCAGTTCAAAGGCCAGGCGGTAGTTGATATCCATGGTGCGCGGGCTTAGGGTTTCTACGTTACGAAGAACTACGTACGGGGCTAGGTAGTATCGTACGGTAACGACACTTTTCTAAAGGAGATAGCATAGTGAACAAGATCTACCCAAGCGCGGCCAAGGCGCTGGAAGGCATTGTCCGTGACGGCCAGTTGCTGGCCGTCGGCGGCTTTGGCCTGTGTGGCATTCCAGAAGCCCTGATCGACGCCTTGTGCGCCAGCGGCGTCAAAGACCTGACGGTCATCTCCAACAACGCGGGTGTCGACGGCTTCGGCCTTGGCAAGTTGCTCGACACGCGCCAGATCACCAAGATGATCTCGAGCTACGTCGGAGAGAACAAGGAGTTCGAGCGCCAGTTCCTCTCAGGCGAACTCAAGCTCGAATTCACGCCGCAGGGCACGCTGGCGGAAAAGCTGCGCGCGGGCGGTGCCGGCATTCCGGCCTTCTACGTGCGCACGGGCGTTGGTACGCTGATCGCTGAAGGCAAGGAAACGCGCGAGTTCGACGGCCATCAGTACATCCTTGAGCACGCGTTGGTGCCCGAGGTCTCGCTGGTCAAGGCTTGGAAGGCCGACAAGAGCGGCAACCTGATCTTCCGGCGAACGGCGCGCAATTTCAACCCGGCGGTCGCCATGGCCGGCAAGCTCACGGTGGTCGAGGTCGAGGAGATCGTCGAGACCGGCAGCTTCGATCCCGACGCCGTGCACCTGCCCGGCATTTACGTGCACCGCATCGTGCTCAATGCGCATCCCGAGAAGCGCATCGAACAGCGCACCGTTACCTCGAAAGGAGTCTGATCATGGCCTGGACACGTGACCAAATGGCGGCCAAAGCGGCTGAAGAATTGCAGGACGGTTTCTACGTCAACCTCGGCATCGGTCTACCCACGCTGGTGGCGAACTTCGTTGCTCCGGACAAGGAAGTCTGGCTGCAAAGCGAGAACGGCATGCTCGGCATCGGCCCGTTTCCGACCGAAGATGAAGTCGACGCCGACCTGATCAATGCCGGCAAGCAGACCGTCACGACGATTCCCGGCTCGAGCATCTTTGGCAGCCACGAGAGCTTTGCCATGATCCGCGGCGGCAAGGTCAACCTGAGCATCCTGGGTGCCATGCAGGTGAGCGAGAAAGGTGATCTGGCCAACTGGATGATTCCGGGCAAGATGGTCAAGGGCATGGGCGGTGCGATGGATCTGGTGGGCGGCGTCAAGCGCGTGCTGGTCCTGATGGAACACGTGGCCAAGAAGAAGGACGGCACGATCGACCTAAAGATCCTGCCGAAATGCACGCTGCCGCTGACCGGTGTTGGCGTCGTCAACCGCATCATCACTGACCTGGCCGTGATGGACGTGACGCCGCAAGGCCTGAAGCTCGTCGAGATGGCGCCGGGCGTGACGCGCGAGGAATTGCAGTCCATGACCGGCGCGACGCTGCACTGAACGCCGCGCCCCGAGACTTGTTGCCACTGGCTGAGCTGGCGCTGGGCGCTTTCGAGCGCATGGTGGCAGCTACGCCGGGCTTTCGAACGCGTCCCGGCCAGCAGGCCATGGCGCAGCAGATCGCCAGCGCCCTGTCGGACGTGACGCTCGGCGAACAGGCCGAGCCGAGTCAGACCCTGAGCGTGATCCAGGCCGGCACCGGCGTCGGCAAGTCTGCTGCCTATCTTTCCACGGGCGTCGCGCTGGCATTTGCGCTCAAGACGCGGCTCGTGATCTCCACCGCAACTGTGGCGCTGCAGGACCAGTTGATGACGAAGGACCTGCCGGCGCTGGCCGCCGTGCTTGACACACCGCTGGTCTACGCGCTGGCCAAGGGGCGCGGCCGCTACGTCTGCCAGTTCAAGCTCGAACGCCTGGCCGGTGATCCGACAGCGGCGCTTGAGGATTTGTTCGAGAGTGATGAGGAGCGCGCGCCGGCGCGCGCCGCGCTCGGCAGTGCAACGCCGGCAGGCGATCCGCAGGAGCGCCGCATCGAGCTCTACGCCACGCTCACGCACGCACTGGCCGATGGCAGTTGGGACGGCGACCGCGACAAGCTCGCCGAGCAGCCCGAGCCAGCCGACTGGTCGGCCGTGGCTGCCGAGCGCCACACATGCACGGCGCGACACTGTCCGTCTTACCGTAAGTGCAGCTACTACACGGCGCGCAGCCAGCTGGCACAGGCCAACGTGATCGTCGCGAATCACGATTTGGTGCTGGCCTCCATCGGCATGAAGACACTGCCGGAGCTTGACAACTGCCTGCTCGTGTTCGACGAGGGCCATCACCTGCCGGCGGTGGCGCTGGGCCAGTTCGCCAGCAGCATGGACTTGAGCCACCTGCGCTGGCTCGACAAATTGCCGCGCACCTTGCAGCAGGTCAGTGAAAAGATCCAGGTCACGCTGGCGCAGGACGTTACCACGCTGGCGCAGCAGCTCAAGGCCGCGCTGCAGGACCTTGCGCGCATGGTGATGGACCTGCTCGCCCTGGCCAGCACGGGCTACGATGCCCAGCATCGTTTCCCGAACGGCGTGCTGCCCGCGGCCTGGCACGAACCGCTGGCGCTGATCCAGGGCCATGCAGCGGGCCTGTCGAAGGTGCTGGAGGCGCTCGGTTCCGAGCTCAAGCGTATCGCGCGCGACGACCCGCCTGAGGCCGCGAGCTGCTCGCTGCAGTACGCGCGCCTCGGGCAACTGGCGCCGCGCCTGCGCAGCGTGCTGGAAACCAGTGGCCTGCTGCTGGAAAATGGAGCGCAGCCGCTGGCCAAGTGGCTCAAGTCCGATACCGCCTCAGGCCTCGTGAACCTGAGCGCGCACGCCTGTCCGATCGTGCCGGGCGATCTGTTGCGCCAGTCCCTTTGGCGTCAGGTGCGCGGTGCGGTCGTCACCTCGGCCACGCTGACGAGTTGCGGCAGCTTCGACTTCTTTCTGCAGGAAGCCGGTCTCAGCGACAACCCCGCGGTGACCACGCTGGCCGTCGACAGCCCCTTCGATTACCGCGAACAGGGCCGCTTGATCGTGGTCGAGACCGCGGCCGACCCGAAGGACGTCGAAGCCTATACGCGCGAGATGCTGGCCGAGTTGCTCGATGACCTGCGCCAAGTGCAGCGCGGCGCGCTGGTGCTGTTCACTTCACGCGCGCAGATGAACGCGGCGCTGGCCGTGCTCGATGGCGCGCTGCAGGGCAGCGTGCTGGTGCAGGGGCGCATGGCGCGCGCTCGCCTGATCACGGCGCATCAGGCCCGCGTTGAGGCGAGTCTGCCCTCGGTGATTTTCGGGCTGCAGTCGTTTGGCGAGGGGCTGGATCTGCCCGGACTCTTGTGCGAGACCGTCTTCATCGCCAAACTGCCGTTTGCAGCGCCCTCCGATCCGGTGCAGGAGGCGCGCGCCGAATGGCTCAGGACCTTGGGGCGTGATTCGTTCACGGAACTGGTGGTGCCGGCCACCGGCATGCGCCTGCTGCAGTGGACCGGGCGCGCGATCCGCCACGAAGACGATCAGGCGCGCGTGATCTGCTATGACCGGCGCCTGCTGCGCACAGCCTATGGCCGGCGCATGCTTCAGGGCCTGCCGTCCTATGCGCTGTCCCGACGCATCGACGGGGTGGAGTTGCCGCTGTGAGCGCGCTCGCTGCAGCGCAGGATGGCCGTGCCGGAATCGATCACAATGGTGGACAACAAGGAGTTCGATCGTGGGGCAGGTGATTCTGGGGATCTTGAGCTTGATCATGCGCGGCGTGTTCCTGCTGGCAGCGGCGATCTTTTTCGCCAGCCTGATCGTGGTTGCGCTGCTGGTGCTGGTGCTCTGGCTTCTGCGCGCACTGTGGGCGCGACTGACGGGCAAACCGGTCAGCCCCTGGACCTTCGCGTTCCATCGGCACTCGGCCTGGCAGCGCTTTTATTCCGGAGCCAGATCGGATCCGTCAGCGCGGCGTGCTGATGGCGATGTGATCGACGTCGAGATCAAGGACGTTTCGGAGATCAAGGAAATCAAGGCAGGGGAGTAGACCGCCCCGAGCGCGACGCCCTGCGGGGCCGGGCCTTGCTTCCCATACGCGAAAGGCCCGACAGGAAACGCGCCGAAGGCAAGCGTGCAACGAACGATGCCTGACTCTGCGAGAATGGCAACATGATCTTGAGCATGCCCACCTTGCTGGTGTCGATTGTCTTGACCAGTACCGTATTGGCGCTCTCCATCGCCGCGGTTGCGTATCAGCGCAGCCGCACATTGTGGATCTGGGCCTTGGCGCTGACGGCGCACACACTGGCCTTCATCGTGACCGCCCTGCGTGCGCAGATCGGTGATTTTTGGACGATAACGATCGGCAACACGTTGCTGGCGACAACGTTCGCGCTGTTTGCTGCAGGCCTGTTTGAATTTCAGCAGCGCCGCCGGCCGCTCTGGCTGACCTGGGCGCCGGTTCCCGTCGTGGTGCTGGGTTCCATTGTCTGGCTCGATCATTCATGGGCTCGCTCGATCATCACCAGCACCGTCTTCATCCTGCAATGTCTGTTCATCCTGGTTGCCCTGATTGGACAGTGTCGGCGAATCGCCGGACGCGGGCAGTACCTGTTGATGGTCGGCTTTTCCCTGCTTGTCATGGTGATCGGCTACCGGGTTGTCGAGGCCGTCAGTGGGCGCATTGAAGTCCTCAGTTCGCAGGTCACGGGCCCGATCCAGACCGCGACCCTGTTGGCATCGATCGTGACGCTCATGTTGCTCGCCGCGGGCATGACCTTGATGAACGAGGAACGTGCGGAGCATGAACTTGCGGAGAATCGCAAAGTTCTGAAGCAGCAGAATCTTGCGCTGCAAGAATACGCTGCCGAACTGGAAACCGCCAATCAGAAATTGGCGGAGTTGTCGATCACCGATGGCCTGACCGGACTGGCGAACCGTCGGCGTTTTGACGAGGCGCTGGCGCTTGAAAGCGCGCGCGCCCAGCGCACTGGTCACCCGCTGGCGATCCTGATGATCGATATCGACCGGTTCAAGAGTTACAACGATCACCACGGCCATCAGGCCGGCGATGTTTGTCTGACCCGCGTTGCGCGCGTCTTGCAAAGTAGCGCGAGGCGGCCGGGCGATCTGGTCGCGCGGTATGGCGGCGAGGAGTTCACCGTTATCACAGCCGACACGGATGCGGACAAGGCGGCCGGGTTGGCGCAGGCCCTCTGCAATGCCGTGGCGGCATTGGACATACCGCACGGCCACTCGAAGTACGGCAAGATCACGGTCAGCGTTGGCTTTGCGGCGGCCGTGCCCGATCAGAACAACGGCGGCACGGCCTTGTTGAGAAGGGCCGATGCGGCGCTCTATGAAGCGAAGGAGGCCGGACGCAACCGGGTCGCGGCGGGTTAGGGGGCGCTCGGCGGCAACGCGTCCGAACTTTGCTGTTGGGTCATCCCGTCCACGACATCACTGGAGAAGAGTTCGATCGCCGTCCTGGCGACCTGGGTCGTGTCGAAGTAGGCGTAGGCGCCGACGCCAACGGCGCCGATCAGGGGCACGAGGCGCGCCGCGCCCTTGCCGACGATGCCTTGTGTCACCCTGATCCCGAGCGCCTGCGCGAGCGACTGCAGCAAGGTCAGCGACGCGCGCCGGATCATGACGCGCTCGCCGACACGCACCACGACGTCGCGGAACAACTGGGCTGCCAGGTGCCGGAACAGGCAGTACAGCATGTGCTCGCGGTTCAGCGATGCGGTCTTCCCATAGGCCGCGGCGATATCCGACACCATCTGCGCCTGCAGTCGCAACACCGCGACCAGTTCGGGCAGCACCGTCAGCCAGCCCAGCACGCCGGGCGGCAAGGCCAGCGAGGCGGCCATCAGGCTGGCCTGCCGGGCGGCGCTGCGACCAATCGCCCGCGCCCGTATCAGGGGCTGCGTCATTTCGTGCTCGGCGGACGCGGGCACCTGCAGCACGAGGTTGAGGATCGCATCGCCCACCTTGCGGCGCAGGGCATTGGGTGGCACGGGCAGGGCAATGACGTAGTCGGACATGGTGCCCAAGGGTAGCAGTTTCGTACCATGCCTGTCGGCGGCCGCTGTTCGGCCAGCGGCGGCTCGTGTCCGTCAACCCCGGTTGTGACAGATTAAACTTGATGCACATGTCAGGCCCTGCAGCCGCCAGGCGCGCGTGACAATTCGACGGTGAACTCTCGCACGCCCATCATGTTCGCCCTGTCCCGCGCTCTGATCGTCATTCTGTTGGCCTTGCTCTGTTAGCTTGCCGTCGCGCAGGCTCTCCCGACCCGATTCGATCTGCAGCGCGATTCTGCCAGGGATGTGATGACGGTCCAGGCGCTGGTCAAGGCCAGCGGCAAGCGCGTGCTGGTCGACATCAGCGGGGGATGGTGCCGGTGGTGCCGCATGATGGATCGGCTGATCGCATCACAGCCGGCGATCAAGGCCTTTGTCGACAGCCACTATGTGTGGGTCAAGGTCAGCTATTCACCGGAAAACTAGCATACCGCGGTGCTGTCGCGCTGGCCCAAGGCGCGCGGCTACCTCTACCTGGTGGTGTTGGATGGCGACGGGCGAATGCAGCACGCGTAGGGCGTGCAAGGCCTCGAGATCGAGATGGAAAGGGAAGCCGACGAGGATTACGGTCCGGGTCATGGCATTGTTCAAGCGCCATGCCAGTCCCGCCAACGGGATGGCAGCACCGGTTTCAGCGAAGTAGCGGCTTCCCTTTCAGCGCGTCAGCTGGATCAGCTCGGCCTTGCGCTTGCCCTGCGGCGGCAGGTGCTTGAGCAGCAGTCGGTAGCTGTCGAGGTCGAACGCCAGCGCGCGGCGGGTCTCCAAGGCGGCTTCGAGCTCGGCTTCGTCGTGCACGGTGGCCAGATGGCACCACTGGTCGAAGACGTGGATGTCGGTGCGGCCACGCTCGGGGTCGTGTTCGCGCAATCCGACCGCGCCGGCATGCGGCCATACCTGCAGCCGATGTTCTGCCAGCGCCATCTGCAGCCGCAGGTAGTGCCGCTGCGGACTTTCCTCGCCGCAGCAGACACCCTTGCAGTGCCCGATCTGATGTGCAAAGCAGCGGCCCTTGCCCGACTCCAGTCCTAGCGCCTGCGGGCACAGGGCGTGCTGCTCGGCGAGTTCGCGCAGGCTCTTGAGCGCCTGCGCCTTGGAGCGGTAGACGCCGTACAACCGGTCGAATTCCTGCGGCTGCAGCTCTTCGCCGCGCACCAGTGTCAGCAGCGGGCGCGCCGCCGGGTCGGCGTTCAGGCGCCAGGCGCACAGGCTGCCTTCGCGGCGCAGCTGGCGGTTATGCAGCGGCTGGCGCTCCTTCACGAGCCGAGCTTCGAGCAGCAGGGCGCCGATCTCACCGGCGGTCTCGATCCATTCGACGCGCCGGATTTCCTGCGCTATGCGCATTTCGCGCGCAACCTTGCTGGCGGCCTGGAAGTGCGCCAGTACGCGGCTGCGCAGGTTGACGCTCTTGCCTATGTACAGCGGCAGCCGGCCCTCGCCATGGAACAGGTAGACGCCGCAGGACTGCGGAATGTCCTGGATCGCCGTTGCCAACTGGGGCGGCAGCGCCGCGCTGCCCTGCAGCAGCGTGGCGGCCTGGCCTTTGATATGCTCGGCGCCCAGTTCGCGCGTGGCGCTGGCAAGCCAGGCCAGCACGACATCGACATCGCCCATGGCGCGGTGGCGCGCGCTGCTGGCTAGGCCATGGCGCTGCATGATGGCGTCCAGGCCGTGGCTGCGGTGCTGCGGATAGAGTAGGCGCGACAGGCGCACCGTGCACAGCGTCTTGACGCGCAGCGGCGTCTCGACCCGAGCAAATTCGCTCAGCAGAAAACCGTGGTCGAAGCGCGCGTTGTGCGCCACCAGCACAGCGCCGTCGAGCAGATCGAGCAGTTGCTGCGCCACCTCGGCGAAGGCGGGCGCTTCGCGCACCATCTCGTTGCTTATGCCCGTCAGGTTCTGGATGAAATACGAAATCGGCGTGCCCGGATTGACCAGCGTGCTCCAGCGCGCGACCTCCTGTCCGTTCTCGATGCGCACGGCGGCGATCTCGGTGACGCGGTCCTGCGCCGGACTGCCGCCGGTGGTCTCGAGATCGAGCACGACAAATGAGGGTAGCATCCCTAGCAAAACATGAGTGCCAGCCAGGCCGGGTCGTCGATGACGTTGATCAGCAGGTAGGCGCCGATGCGGTACAGCCAGAACTGGAGAAGCTGCATGCCGCGGTTCGACGTGTCAAACGATGTCGATGGCATGAAAGCCGAATTGGCCGCTGCGGCGGTCGCTGAAATATCGCTCCAGCGTTTCCTTGACAGTGCGAAAGGCAATCTCGTCCCAGGGGATTTCTTCTTCCGTGAACAGCTTAGCCTCGATCGTCTCGTAGCCGGGCGCGAAGGTGTCGCTCAGCAGCCGTGCTCGGTAGAACATGTGGACCTGGCCGACGCGCGCGACGTTGAGCAGCGAGAAGAATCCTTCCAGCTCGAACTGCGCGCCGGCTTCCTCGACCGTCTCGCGCGCCGCGCCTTCGGCTGCCGTTTCGTTGAGCTCCATGAAGCCGGCCGGCAGCGTCCACTTGCCCCAGCGTGGCTCGATGTTGCGCTTGCACAGCAGGATGCGTTCGCCCCAGTGCGGCACGGTGCCGACCACGATTAGCGGATTCTCGTAGTGGACCGTGCGGCAGGCCGGGCAGACGGCGCGCTCCTTGGTGTCACCGTCGTCTGGAATCTGGTAGACCACGGCGCTGCCGCAGTCTTTGCAATGTTTGATCGGGGCGCGCAGCATGGGGCCAGTGTAGTGCGAGTCGGCCAGGCCTTACTTGACAGTCAGGCGGATGGATTCGAGCCCTGCAATGGCGCCGAGCAGGGTGTCGCCCGGCACAACCGCCGCCACGCCTTCAGGCGTGCCGGTGTAAATCAGGTCGCCCGGCTGCAGCTCCCAGGCGGCCGACAGGTGCTCGATGACTTCAGCGATGTTCCAGGTCAGCTTGGCGATCGTGCTGCGCTGGCGATCCGTGCCGTTGACCTGCAGCGAGATCTCGGCGCTGCCGATGGCACCCGCGCTGGCGGCCGGGGTGATGACGCCGATCGGCGCCGAGTGGTCGAAGCCCTTGCCGATCGACCAGGGGCGGCCCTGTTTCTTCATTTCGTTTTGCAGGTCGCGCCGCGTCATGTCCAGGCCGACAGCGTAGCCGAAGATGTGCTTGTGCGCATCGGCCGCCGCGATGTTCTTGCCGCCGGTGCCGATGGCGACCACCAGTTCGATCTCGTGGTGCAGGTTCTTCGTCAGGCTGGGGTAGGGCAGGTTGGCGGACTCGCCGGCGTTGACCACCACCACCGCGTCAGCGGGTTTCATGAAGAAGAACGGCGCCTCCCGTCCGGTGAAGCCCATCTCCTTGGCGTGTTCCTCATAGTTGCGGCCGACGCAGTAGATGCGGTGCACCGGAAAACGCGCGGGGTTGCCCAACACGGGGACGGAGACGGTCGGGGCAGGATTGAAGACGTAGCTCATGGGGATCTTTCGGTATGCCTTGTTGATCAGGCGGATTTGACGACGAGTTCGAAGTGCTCGACCACCGGCGGCCCCGCAAAGAACGGGCCGACGATGGCGCGCCACTCGGTGAAAGCCGGCGACTCGCGGAAACCCACGGTGTGGTCTTCGAGCGTATCCCAGAATATCTGCAGCACGTAGCGCTGCGGGCTTTCGATGCCGCGGTTGACCTTGTAGCCTTGAAAGCCCTTGGCCTTGGGGATGACGGTTTGTAGGCCGCGCGCGATCGCCGCTTCAAAGGCGGTGTTCTGACCGGGTTGGATGCGGATATCGGCGAGTTCGAGAATCATGAAAGTTCCTGTCGGGCGTGGGAATGGGCTGGGGACCGAGTTTAACTGGGTGTCAGGCGTGGGGTATGCTGGGAGCCTTATCCAATGAGGTGTGAGCCTGAAGCGGTGTCCGTGATTCCAACGAGGTGTGAGCCTGAACTTCGGGCTTGGGTCGATCATTTCCCACATGGTGATCGACATGGACGAGACCCGTCTACAA
>TBL_comb47_HYPODRAFT_10000243_pt1 | contig 71800 bp, 60 predicted proteins | sample TroBogypolimnion_40_FD_10682 | JGI IMG/M metagenome (IMG submission 10682) | reverse complement strand
TGCCGCCGAACTTGGCTGCCAGCACCGAGGTGATGGCCGCAGTCAGCGTGGTCTTGCCGTGGTCAACGTGGCCAATAGTGCCCACATTGACGTGAGGCTTGGTACGTGTGAATTTTTCTTTACCCATATGTCGTTCTCCAAAGAGCTAATCCCGTGTATTGGTTTTATGTCTGCACGATGTTGCTGATTCGCCCCGCACGGGAACAGGGCGGCACACCGTCGCAGACAACTTGCAAATTTACTTGGCGCGCGAAGCCATGATGGCTTCAGACACGTTACGCGGAGCTTCCGAGTAATGCTTGAATTCCATCGTGTAGGTAGCGCGACCTTGCGACATCGAGCGCAGTGTCGTGGAGTAACCAAACATTTCGGACAGGGGCACTTCGGCCTTGATGGCCTTGCCGCCACCGACCATGTCGTCCATACCCTGCACCATGCCGCGGCGTGAGGACAGATCGCCCATCACGTTGCCGGCGTAGTCTTCCGGTGTTTCCACTTCCACGGCCATCATGGGCTCCAGAATCACGGGGCTGGCCCTGCGGCAGCCTTCCTTGAAACCGAAGATGGCGGCCATCTTGAACGCGTTTTCGTTCGAGTCCACGTCGTGGTAGGAACCGAAGGTCAGCGTCACCTTGACGTCGACCACCGGGTAACCGGCCAACACGCCTTGGTTCAGCGCTTCAATGACACCCTTTTCCACCGCGGGGATGAATTCGCGAGGAACCACACCGCCCTTGATGGCGTCGACGAACTGGAAGCCCTTGCCGGCTTCGTTGGGTTCAACGGTGAACACCACGTGGCCGTATTGACCCTTACCGCCGGACTGACGAACGAACTTGCCTTCGACTTCCGACACGCTCTTGCGAATAGTTTCGCGATAGGCAACCTGGGGCTTGCCCACGTTTGCTTCCACGCCGAATTCGCGCTTCATGCGGTCGACAATAATTTCCAGGTGCAACTCGCCCTGACCACCGATGATGGTCTGGCCCGACTCTTCGTCGGTCTGCACGCGGAAAGAAGGATCTTCTGCAGCCAGACGGTTGAGCGCGATGCCCATTTTTTCCTGGTCGGCCTTGGTCTTGGGCTCTACAGCCTGACGGATCACCGAATCAGGGAACACCATGCGCTCCAGCGTAATCACAGCCGAAGGATCGCACAGGGTTTCGCCCGTGGTCACGTCCTTCAAACCGACGCAGGCGGCGATGTCGCCAGCGCGGATTTCATCGACTTCTTCACGATTGTTGGCGTGCATTTGCACGATACGACCGATACGCTCCTTCTTGCCGCGCACCGCGTTGTAAACGGTGTCGCCCTTTTTGAGCACGCCGGAATAAACGCGCACGAAGGTCAGCTGACCCACGAACGGGTCGGTCATCAGCTTGAACGCCAGCGCAGCAAACTTTTCGTTGTCGTCGGCCTTGCGGGTGGTTTCCTTTTCGTCTTCGTCAAAGCCCTTGATGGCCTTCACGTCCAGAGGCGAAGGCATCAGTTCAATGACGGCATCCAGCATGCGCTGCACACCCTTGTTCTTGAACGCCGAGCCGCACAGCATGGGCTGAATTTCACCAGCACAGGTGCGCAGGCGCAGGCCGTGGGTGATTTCTTCTTCGGTCAAGTCACCTTCTTCGAGGTACTTGTTCATCAGTTCTTCGGTGGCTTCAGCGGCAGCTTCGACCATCTTTTCGCGCCATTCCTTGGCCGATGCCAGGAGTTCTGCGGGAATTTCTTCGAAGGTGAACTTCATGCCCTGGGAAGCTTCGTCCCAGATGATGGCCTTCATCTTGCGCAGATCGACCACACCGGTGAAGTTTTCTTCGGCACCGATTGGGATCACGATGGGAACCGGGCTGGCCTTCAGGCGCAGCTTCATTTGCTCAACGACCTTGAAGAAGTTGGCGCCGGTGCGGTCCATCTTGTTGACAAAGGCCAGACGGGGCACCTTGTACTTGTTGGCCTGACGCCACACTGTTTCCGATTGGGGCTGCACACCGCCCACGGCGCAATACACCATGCAGGCGCCATCCAGCACGCGCATGGAACGCTCGACTTCAATCGTGAAGTCCACGTGTCCGGGCGTGTCAATGATGTTGATGCGGTGCTCAGGGAAAGAAGCGTCCATGCCCTTCCAGAAACAGGTGGTGGCAGCGGAAGTGATCGTGATGCCGCGCTCTTGTTCCTGCTCCATCCAGTCCATGGTGGCCGCGCCGTCGTGCACTTCACCAATTTTGTGATTCACGCCGGTGTAGAAAAGTACGCGCTCGGTCGTAGTGGTTTTACCGGCGTCAATGTGAGCCGAAATACCGATATTGCGGTAGCGCTCAATGGGAGTATGGCGAGCCATGATGGATCCTTGGTTTATCTGGGGAGTTCTGAATTCCGCTACGCGCACAACGCGGCGTAGCGAGAAGGCTTCAGGCTAGGCGTGTCACCGCAGACAGTGCTTGTAGCACGGCCAGGTGACACAACGACGCATGAAGCCTTCGCAGTAGCCGCTTTTTAGAAGCGGAAGTGGGAGAAGGCCTTGTTGGCCTCAGCCATGCGGTGAACTTCGTCACGCTTTTTCATGGCGCCGCCACGGCCTTCGGTGGCTTCGAGCAACTCGTTAGCCAAGCGCTGAGCCATGGACTTTTCACCGCGCTTGCGTGCAGCTTCTTTAATCCAGCGCATGGACAGAGCCAAACGACGCACAGGGCGCACTTCAACTGGCACCTGGTAGTTGGCACCGCCGACGCGGCGGGACTTCACTTCGACCATGGGCTTGACGTTGTTGATGGCAACGCTGAAGGCTTCCACCGGGTCTTTATCGGGGTGCTTCTTACCGATCAGTTCCAGGGCACCGTAAATGATGCGCTCTGCAACGGCTTTCTTGCCGCCTTCCATGATCACGTTCATGAATTTGGACAGCTCAACATTGCCGAACTTAGGATCCGGCAGGATTTCACGTTTAGGGACTTCGCGACGACGTGGCATTTTTTCACCTCTTTGCTTCAGTTGGCGCCCTTATCGGACACCGCGAGAGTTAATCAATAAGACTCTCACTTACTCGACCCGAACACTGGGTCACTTCGTTCATTCACCGCGCCACGCAGCAAACAAACACCTTTTACTTTTTCGAATTCAGGGCTCGCACCTCGAATTCAGGTCAATTTACTTGGCCTTTGGCTTCTTCGCACCGTACTTGGAGCGCGACTGCTTGCGGTCTTTCACGCCTTGCAAATCGAGCGAACCACGGACGATGTGGTAACGCACACCGGGCAGATCCTTGACACGACCACCACGAACCAGCACCACGCTGTGTTCCTGCAGGTTGTGGCCTTCGCCGCCGATGTAGGAAATCACCTCAAAACCGTTGGTCAAGCGCACTTTGGCAACTTTACGCAGAGCGGAATTGGGCTTTTTAGGCGTTGTGGTGTACACACGGGTGCATACGCCACGGCGCTGGGGAGAGTTCTGCATAGCAGGACTCTTGGACTTGATAATCTCGACCTCGCGCCCCTGGCGCACTAGTTGGTTGATGGTTGGCACTGATGCCTCCTGAAAAAAAACGTCCCTAAACGTTTGGTTCTTACAAAATAACTTTTCGAAAACGTGAATCCCTACGGAATTTCCGAAAAGCCCTCGAATATATCAGATCGGGCGTTTCACCGCAATAGGGCTTGAGCAGCGCATGAAAAACTAACGGATCCAGAGTCGTATGGCGTCCCAGGCGCGGCCTAGCACGCCGGCCTGCGCCACGCCATCCAGCGCCAGCAGGGGCACATCCACCAGTTGCTGCTCGGCCAGGGTGACGCGCAGGGTGGCCGCTTGTTGTCCTTGGGCGACAGGCGCCAAAAGAGGCTCATTGCGCAACACCTGGGTCTTGAGCTTGGCCGCCATGCCAGCGGGCACGGCCACCACGATGGACTGGTTGCGACCGAGCTTGACGGCGGCTGAAGTGCCCTTCCAGATGGCTGGCGTAGCCACCGCCTGGTTGGCATCGAACAGCTTGACTGCTTCATAGGCGGTGTAGCCCCAATTCAGCAGCTTTTGCGACTCATTGGCACGGGCGTTTTCGCTTTCCGCGCCCAGCACAATCGACAACAGGCGGCGATTGCCGCTGGCAGAAGGCGTTCCAGCAGCGGCGCCGACCGTAACCAGATTGGGGAAATCGCGCTTGGCCGTGGCAACCATGCAGTAGCCAGCAGCATCGGTATGGCCGGCTTTCAATCCATCCACCGTAGGGTCCCGAAACAACAACAGGTTGCGATTGCTGTCATTGGCCGCTGGCGTGCCCGGGTAGCGGTAATGCTTGATGGCATAAAAGCCCACGTACTCGGGAAAATCGGCAAACAGGCGGGTGGCCAGAATGCTGAGGTCGCGCGCTGTGGTGGTGTGTCCTGCCTCGGTTTGACCCTCCGGATTCTTGTATCCCGTGCTTTTCATGCCCAGGGCCTTGGCCTGCTCGTTCATCATCTGCACGAATTTTTCCGCCGTTCCACCCACGCCCTCGGCCAGAGCCATGGTGGCATCGTTTCCGCTTTGCACAATCATGCCCCGGATCAAATCCTCCACCGGCACCTGCATCTTGGGATCGATAAACATGCGCGAACCCGGCATTTTCCAGGCGCGCTCGCTAACCGCAAAGGTCTGCTTGAGGTCGATCTTCTTAGACTTGAGCGCATCAAACACCAGATAGGCCGTCATCAGCTTGGTCAGCGAGGCTGGCTCCACCGGGGAATCTATGTCCTTGGAGGCCAGGATCTGGTTGGCAGTGACGTCCAGCAACATATAGGCGCGAGCCGCCACCTCGGGCGGCTGCGGCATTTGCGCCGCAACGGCAAGGCTCAGTGCAGCTAACAAAATAGCAAGAAGTGATTTCATGGGACTGGGTTCGGCAAGGAACCGTTGAAGGGCGGGTGCCTAAAGTGAGGGCAACTCGCTCATCAGGTGGCGCGCTACGAGTGAGCGCAACAACGTCAATTGCCCATGAAAGAAGTGCTCGACCCCGGGAATCACGGTCACCGGAAGTTTCTGCGGGCGCGCCCAGTTCATCACATCGGCCAGCGGCACGGTGTCATCAATCTCGCCATGCACCACCAAGGTCCGCTCGTGCAGTTCAGGCGCCAGCGGGGCCACGGCAAAACGCGTGGTCGCTGTTCCTACCAGCACCAGCTTGTCGAGCTGGCGCTGCTGCCGCAGTTGCTCAATCCCGTGGCTGGTGACAAAGGCACCAAAAGAAAATCCTGCCAAGGCCAGCGCGCCCTCTGGCGCCTGATCCTGAACCACCGCCAGCAGGTCCTGCAACTCACCCTGGCCATTGTCGTGTACACCGGCGCTGGCACCGACACCACGAAAGTTGAAACGCACCGCGCGCCAGCCACATTGCACAAAGGCCCGAGCCAGGGTCTGCACAACCTTGTTGTCCATGGTGCCACCAAACAGAGGGTGTGGATGGGAGATCACTGCCACTCCGCGCAGCAGGCCGTGCGGCTCGTCCACAGCCAGTTCGATCTCTCCGACCGGACCTTGCAGCGTGAAGCGTTTGGTCGATGCTTTCATGGACTATCGCCCCAGATGCTGCGGTGTGAGCAGGCGCTCTACCACCTTGCCGTTCTTGAGATGCGACTCCACGATTTCATCGATATCAGCCGTATCCACATAGCTGTACCAGACCGCTTCCGGGTAGACCACGGCCACTGGCCCCGCAGCACAGCGGTCCAGGCAGCCGGCCTTGTTGACGCGCACCTGTCCAGGTCCGCTAATACCGGCCTCTCTGACCAGGGCCTTGCAATGGTCAAACGCCTCTTGCGCCTGGAAGTTGGCACAGCAGGCCTCGCCGTTTTTGCGCTCGTTCAGGCAGAAAAAAATGTGGCGCTCGAAATAGGAGGGTGCGGGAGGTGTGGTTTCAGACATGGCCAGATTTTAGTTTTTTGCGCACCCCGGGGAAATGGTTCAAAACGGCTTGACGACCACCAGAATGACGATGGCCGTCAGCAGCAACACAGGAACCTCGTTGAACCAGCGAAACCAGACGTGGCTGCGGCCCTCGGTACCGGCCTCGAACTTACGCAACATGCCGGCACAGACTGCGTGATAGATCACAGCAAAAAGCACCAAGGTCAGCTTGATGTGCATCCAGCCCGGGCCAGTGCCGTCGCCCATGCCAAAGGTCCAGCCATAGAGCCCCCAGATCCACAGTCCAAAACCCAGGGCCAGCAGCACCAGCATGTGGCTGAAGCGCATCAGCTTGCGCGCCATCAGCAACAGACGGGCGCGCTCCGCATCCGAACCGACGGGAACCATGGCCAGATTGACGAAGATGCGCGGCAGGTAGAACAGGCCGGCAAACCAGCTGGCGACGAAAACGATGTGAAAGGACTTTACCCAGAGCATGGGCTTGAGTTTAGGCCCCATCGGGTGTTCGCCCATGCTTGACACAAAAAAAACCCCAGCACGTGGGCTGGGGTAGTAAGCCTATTTGCTGTCACACATCAAGGCCCCGCTCAGGGAGGAAAAGCGGGAGGTAGCAAGCTACCCGAAGCTGACTTTAACAAAGTTCTCTCACAAGCACAAGCGAATTTATCAAATGACCTTACACAGAACTGTGACATTTCCTACATAAAGCGTCGCCGCAGCCTTTTTGACAGAAGAAAAATGGCCGAAAGACTGGTCAACGCAAGCCGATACGGTGATTGCGCGCAAGTTTCAGGCACAATTTTCATATGACCCCATACGCACCCTTTCCTGCAGGCCGCCCACGCCGCCTGCGCCGTGACAGCTTTACCCGCAACCTGGTCCGTGAAAACAGCCTGACGGCCCATGACCTGATTTACCCCGTGTTTGTCGTCGATGGCCAGAAGCAGCGTGTTTCTGTGGCCTCCATGCCGGGCGTGGAGCGGCTCAGCCTGGACCTGCTGCTTCCGGTGGCCGAGGAGTGTGTCAAGCTGCAAATTCCCGTCATGGCCTTGTTTCCGGTGGTCGACCAGTCGCTGAAAGATTACGCCGGCAGCGAGGCCCTGAACCCGGACGGACTTATCCCCCGCGTGGTGCGCGCCCTAAAAAAAGAGTTTCCCGATCTGGGCGTGATGACCGATGTGGCGCTGGACCCCTTTACCAGCCACGGCCAGGACGGCCTGCCCGACACCCGGCCAGAGACCGAAGGCTACATCCTCAATGACGAGACCACCGTGGCCCTGGTGCAGCAGGCGCTGACCCAGGCCCGCGCCGGCGTCGACATCGTGGCGCCCAGCGACATGATGGACGGCCGCATCGCCGCCATACGCGCCGCGCTGGAGGCCGAAGGCTTTGTGCACACCCGCATCATGGCCTACAGCGCCAAGTACGCCAGCGCCTTTTACGGCCCGTTCCGCGACGCCGTAGGCTCGGCCGCCAACCTCGGCAAAAGCAACAAGAAGACCTACCAGATGGACCCCGGCAACAGCGACGAAGCGCTGCGCGAGGTCGCTATGGACATTGCCGAAGGCGCCGACATGGTGATGGTCAAACCCGGCATGCCCTATCTGGATGTGGTGCGCCGCGTCAAGGACGAGTTCAAGATCCCGACCTTTGCCTACCAAGTGTCGGGCGAATACGCCATGCTCAAGGCCGCTGCGCAAAACGGCTGGCTTGACCATGACGCCGTCATGCTGGAGAGCCTGTTGGCCTTCAAGCGCGCCGGTGCCGATGGCGTGCTGACTTACTTCGCCCTAGCGGCCGCACGCCTGCTGCAAGGCCGCTAGGGCGCAGCAGGCGGGGCTGTCAACGCCCCGCTGCCGCCAGTTTCTCTGGCATAGCCGTGATCCACAGATTTGCCCTAACATGGTGTGGCAGTGGCTCCGGTCAGCTTGGCGCCGCGCGCATTGCAACGAAGGCACATGGGGTTCGATCGAGCGTGGCACGACTACATCGTGCTGGTACAAAGGCTTTCCACACATTACACTTGCACTCTAATTCATACATTGATTAGGGAGAGTTGAATGAAGCTCGCTGCATTTGCTTTGGGTGTCGTCTTCAGTAGCACTGCGTTTGCCGGTGACACCTTGGTCGCCTGTGGGGACGAAGCACACGCACCCTTTACCTATCTACCAATATCCAAAAAATCCAGGTTCGCGGACAAGATTCCCCTGATTGAAGCGAGCCTCAAAAAACTCAGCGCAGACGGCACCAATAGGCAGGCTGATACGAAAGCACATGGCGGCTGTGGGCGTTGAATTGCCGAAATAAAATGCCCCATGCGTCCCTCGCAGCACAAACCCCTGCGCTCTATTCAACTCCGTTTTACGGTTTTGCTGGCGCTGTTGATTAGCCTGGTGCTCCTGGGCTGGGGCGTGCTCAATTATCAGGCGGCACGGGCGGGCTATCAACAAGAACTTGTCATGCGCATGGAAGGTATCAAGGAACGCCTGAAAACCAGCCTGCCAGCGTCCATTTGGGATTACTACGAACAGCAGATCAAACTCTCCGTGGATGCCGAGATCCGGGACCAAGCCGTGCTGGGCATACAGGTCTGGGGCAACAATGGGCAGCTGCTCTACAGTACCGTTCGGGAAGGCACCGAGTGGACCCACCGGGAAGCCGCGCCCGCTGCCGACCGTGTGATCTCCTGGGACAATATCTATTCGGTCGATGGCAAAAATATGCCCGTAGGACAGACCAGGCTGTATGTCTCCGAACGCTCCATACAGCAGAAGATGCAAGCCGAACTGCGCAAGCTCTTGACGCAGCTTCTGCTGACCAATGTAATCCTGGTGACCTCCATCTACTTTCTGCTGCGCAGCGTGGTACTCAAACCGATGCGACAGCTCAAGCGGGCCCTGGTCGAACTCAACGCGGGCAATGCCGATTTGTCCCTGCAAATACCACCGGCCCAGGTCAACGAAATAGACGAGGTGATTGAGAGCTTCAACCGCTTCATTGCCAAGCTCAAGGGCGTGATGGGTGGCTCCATCGGCAATGTGCAGGAAGCCATTGCCAAGGTGGCACAGGGCGATTTGGAATCACCCATAGACCAGAAAGAGGCCAGCGAGAGCAGCATCATGGGCCGCCTGGCCGTGATGCGATCCAATCTGCGCCAATACCAAAGCAACGAACAAAAATACACCCAGGTGTTGCAGCAGGCCGCGCTTGAGGCGGAACAAGCCGTCCGCTCCAAAGGCGATTTTCTGGCGAATATGAGCCACGAGATTCGCACGCCGATGAACGCCATCATCGGACTGTCCGGACTGGCGCTGACGCAGGACATGTCGCCACGCTTGCTGGACTACCTTAGCAAGATCAAACGCAGCGGCGAGCATCTGCTGGGCATCATCAACGACATTCTGGACTTCTCCAAAATGGAATCCGGCAAGATGGAAATCGAGGCGGTACCCTTCGAAGTGGATGCCATGATGGAGAACGTCATCAACATGATTGGTGACAAGGTGGAGGCCACCGGACTGGAGTTGATCTGCCGCGTAGCCCACAACATTCCGCGCGTCTTGGTGGGCGATGCTCTGCGCATAGGCCAGACCCTGATCAACCTGGCCAACAATGCCGTCAAGTTCACCGAAAGCGGCGAGGTGCGCATCAGCATCGACATGCAGGAATGCGCCGACACCGAGGTGCTGTTGCGCTTCGAGGTCACCGACACCGGCATCGGGCTCAAGCCCGAGCAGTTAGGCAAACTGTTCCAGAGCTTTGCGCAGGCCGACTCGTCCACCACCCGCAAGTACGGCGGCACCGGTCTGGGCCTCGCCATCAGCAAGAGCCTGGCCGAGGCCATGGGCGGCGCCATAGGCGTGCACAGCAGCTATGGCGAAGGCAGCACCTTCTGGTTCACGGCGCGCTTAGGGATTGAGTCCTGGGAACGCGTGCTGGGGCGCCCGCAGGTAGACCTGCACGGCAGCCACATCCTGGTGGTCGACGACAGTCTGACCGCGGCCCTGGTGCTGTCCCAGATGCTGGAGGTAATTGGATTTACGGTACACACCGTGAACTCCGGCCAGGCTGCGCTGGATACGCTGAAGGCCTCCACACAACAGCCCTTTGACATGATTCTGTTGGACTGGCGCATGCCCGGCATGGACGGACTGGAAACGGCGCGTGCGATCCAGGCCTTGGGCCTGCCCAAGTGCCCGCAGCTCATCATGCTCTCGGCACACCGGCAGGACGGCGTGGTCAAGGAAGCGGCCAGCATGGGCATTGAACACTTTCTGAGCAAGCCGGTTAGCTCCTCACTGCTGTTCAACACCTTGATGCAGGCCGCCGGCCACGCCGAGCGGCGTGAGCATCAGCAGCGCAGCGACGGCAATCCACACGAAGAAAAACTGCAGCGCATAAGCGGCGCCCGCGTGCTGCTGGTGGAGGACAACGAGATCAACCAGCAAGTGGCCACCGAACTGCTGACGTCCCACTGCTTTGAGGTCGACCTTGCTCCGGATGGCCTCGTGGCAGTCACGCAGGTGGCTGCGCGCGTGGCGGACCGCCGCCCCTACGACATCGTGCTGATGGACATGCAAATGCCGGTGATGGATGGCGTGACCGCGGCACGCCTGATCCGCGAAAGCATGAGTGCTGCGGTGCTGCCCATCGTCGCCATGACCGCCAATGCCATGAAGGCCGACCGCGACCGTTGCATGGATGCCGGCATGAACGGGGTAGTGACCAAACCCATCAACCCCAACGAGCTGTGGCTGGCGCTGGTGCAGTGGGTCAAGGTACGCGATGGACTGGGTCAGGCGCGACACGCCCCGCATACCCCTGCACCGGCGCCTGAGGCAGACGAGCAGTTGATGGAATTGCTGCAGGGGATAGAAGGTCTGGAGCCCTTGCAAGGCCTGCAACGCAGCGGCGGCAAGGCCAGCTTTTACATCAGCATGCTGCGCAAGATGGCGGCGTCGCAAGCCGAAGCAGTGCAGCGCGTGCGCGAACAACTGGCAGCCCACGACCGGCAAAGCGCCGAGCGCAGCGCCCACACTCTCAAGGGCGTGGCTGGCAACCTGGGCGCTGTCGCACTGCAGAATAGCGCCGGTGCCCTCGAATCCTCGCTGCACGCTGGTGCAGACGAGGTGCAATGCCAAGCCTGCACCAGCCACACCGAACAAGTGCTGTCCAAGCTGCTGCAAGCGCTGCAAGAGACACCCGGATTTGTGCTCGCCGACACGGTCTCCAACGAAGCTGCACCGGCCACCGAGACAGACCGCCAGCGCGCCCCGGCGGTGCTCGAGCAACTCAAAAAATGCCTGCGCGAAGACGATGCATCGGCCCTATCGATCTGGGAAGAAAATGCCAGCCTGCTGGGTAGCTTGCTTCCTCAGGCAAAAGCGGTGCAGGCCGCCATCGAAAATTTTGACTATGAAGTGGCCTTGGACTTACTGACCTGAGTTGTTGACCTGCGCTACGGAGCGACGTTTTCCCCCTGTGCGCAAACTCGCATGGGCTCAGGCAAAATCAGGGTATGCGCGCGCTACTACTGCGCATGCCGCAGCTATACCCTCCATGCAAGTCCCCACCACATCCCAGCTGATCCGCTTCAACAAGCCCTATGGTGTGCTCAGCCAATTCACGCCGGAGGGGCGCTGGCGTGGGCTCCAGGATTTCATTGACCTGGCGGGCGTCTATGTGGCCGGGCGGCTCGACGGCGACAGCGAGGGCCTGCTGCTGCTGACCGACGACGGCAAGTTGCAGGCCCGCATTTCAGACCCCCGTTTCAAGCTGGAGAAAACCTACTGGGCCCAGGTGGAGGGTCTACCGGAAGAGGCCGCGCTGCAGGCACTGTGCCAGGGCGTGCAGCTCAACGACGGCATGACCCTGCCGGCGCGCGCCCGTTTGCTGCAGCCGCCACCCGCCGTGTGGGAGCGCGATCCACCCATCCGTGTGCGCCTGAACAAACCAACTGCGTGGATTGAACTGATCATCCGCGAAGGCCGTAACCGCCAGGTGCGCCGCATGACGGCGGCCGTGGGCCACCCCACCCTGCGCCTGATCCGCGCGGCGATCGGCCCCTACACGCTGGACGGCCTGGCACCGGGCACTTGGCAAAGGCAGGGTCCACAAGCGACTTGAACTCCGCGGGCAGCAGCATCCATTCAAGCCGCCGCGAGGATTGAGATTCCGCACATTCCGCCGCACGGCCCCGGGCCAGACCCGCAGCCCTTTTATGACCTGGACCGCTCCCGCCTGATGGCAAAGGTCGAGCAAAGCCTGGGCCGCGATATCGCCGTGCGGATCCAACGCGCCCAGATGCAAGTGGGATCTCGACTTGCGCCGCTCCTTCGGGCCGTTCAAACGCTGCTTTGATGTCTTCGTGCCCGAATGGGTTCCGATGCTGGATGTGCCAGATATCACCTTTCGCGTCCTGCAGGACACCAATGGCGATGGCGTGGAGGAACAGGTCTATGGCGAGGCGTTTTTCCAGGTGCGCTGGGACGCCGATCTCACCGGCGCCAGCTACACCGATTTCGCGCCCTTTGTGGGCCTCTCATGGCCCCTGTAACGGCTGAACGGCGCGGGCATTGGGGAGTGGCACTACCCCTGGGTTGCCCTCTCGATGGTAAACACCAATTGACGGCGCGCCGCTGAACCTGCGTGGCAGTGCCCGCCTGTATGCAGTCGATGCCATCTTGCAACTGATCGCCTCCTACCGGACTGCGGCTAACGCCGCGCTAATCCCACATGCTGGCACACTGAAGCCATGCCAAGCCCCATTGAAAAACGACTGATTGCCGCACTCTCCTCGCAGTCCTTAAGCCTGCGCGGCTGCTTCACGCCAGTCGCCGCAGATGGCCTGCCCACCCTAGCCAATGGCGAGCCTGCCGCCAGCGTCTGGATGGTCGGCGTCATTGGCTCGGCCTTCTGGCCGCACTTCAAGTCCTCGGCGTTTTACACCGACGGCCAGCCCGACCCACTGGACCGCTGGAGCCGCGCCATCGCTGAAGAACTGGCGGCGCGCTTTGGCGGCCTGGCGTTATTTCCGTTTGACGGACCGCCCTACCACCCGTTCCAGCGTTGGGCCGACCGATCAGATGTCACACAGCCCAGCCGCATGCTGCTGCGCATCCACCCGGAGCACGGCCTGTGGCATGCCTACCGCTTTGCGCTAGCCTTGCCGGTGATGCTCGACGGTGCAGAAGCCAATGCACCCCAGGCGATCACGCCACCACGCAAAGCCACTTTGCCAACTCCGGCCACCGACCTGTGCGCCACCTGCAGCGGGCAGCCCTGCCTGCAGGCCTGCCCGGTGGGCGCCTACACCGGTGCGGCATTTTTAATCGAGGCCTGCGCCAGCCATCTGCATTCGGCTCAGGGCACGGACTGCATGCAGGGCGGCTGTCTGGCGCGCCGCGCCTGCCCGGTGGCGCCTGAGCTGCGCTACACGCAGGAGCATGCGGCCTTTCATATGCAGGCCTTTGCTGGGCAACATTGAGGCGGCTGCCTGCGCTGCGGTACCAAGGCCGCCACTGATGTCTAATAGACGCTAGAAGACAAAGCTGGCGTCGGCGTGCGGCGCCCCTGGGAGTGCGAATGTGATTCATCCAAAATTTCTCTTAGGCCTGGCCTGTGTGTGGGCGCAACTGGCAGGCGCCGCTGTCTCTAACGTCTCGGAATCGGACTATCTGGCGGACATGCCCACCGTCATCTCGGTGTCGCGCATTGCCCAGACCCTGGAAGACACGCCCGGCGCCGTCACCATCCTGGACCGCGCCTTCATCCGCATGACGGGCGCGCGTGACGTGGTCGACCTGCTGCGCTTTGTGCCCGGCTTTCAGACCACCAGCGCCTTCGAGACCGACGCCCCCATGGCCACCTACCATGGCCGAGACAACGATTGGGCCAACCGCATTCAGGTGCTGGTAGACGGCCGCTCGGTCTACTCCAGCCTGCTCGATGGTTCCGCCGGTATCGGCTGGCAGACGCTGGCGCTGGATGACATCGAACGCATTGAGGTGCTGCGCGGATCCAATTCAGCCACCTACGGCGCGCGCGCCTTTCTCGGCGTGGTCAACATCATTTCGCGCGATGTGCGCGAGACCCAGGGCCCGGCCGCCGCCGTCACCAAGGGTGAGAACGGCATCACAGACCTTGGCATGCGCGTGGGCTGGAGCCAGGCCGACGCCAGCTACCGACTCAGCGCAGACAGCGTCAGTGACAACGGCCTGCAGGGAGCGTTTGGCAAAAACCATACCGAAAGGCTGAATTTTTCGTCGCACATGGCGCTGGATCAGGGCGCCGACCTGGACCTGCGCGCCGGCACGGTGAGCATTGATGCTGGTCGAGGCAGCTTTCTGCCGAACCAGTATGGCAACCCGACCCGCATGCGCTTCATGGGCTCACAGTTTGTGCAGGCCGACTGGCGGCAGTCGCTGGACGATACGCACGACCTGGCACTTAGCGCTTCTCATACCCAAAACAGCAACCGCGACAACTTTACCTACTTGACCCACTCTCCTATCAACGGCAGGGACTACTACGGCGCCATCGTGGACTTCAGCGGCGACGAAACTATCGACACCCTGACACTGCAAAACACCATCCGACTCGGCCCCACGCTGCGCACCGTATGGGGCGCCGAGCTGCGCCAGGAACGGGTGGTTTCAGCTACGCAATTCAATGGCCTGGGCGGCATAAAAACCGACTATTACCGCTTGTTTGGCAGTGCCGAATGGCGACTCTCCGAGCAATGGCTGCTCAATGCCGGCGCCCTGGCGGAATCCAATGAGCTGTCCGGCGACTCCGTCTCGCCCAGACTGATGCTGAACTGGCAGGTAGCACCGGGCCACACATTGCGCATGGGCGCGTCCACCGCATTCCGTCCGCCCAGCGCCTTCGAAAAATACGGCCGCATCCAGTACGTAGACGCCAATGGCCAGAATCCCACCGGCTACTTCACCTTCAACAACGGTAGCGTCGGGGCCGAAAAATTATTTTCGCGCGAGCTAGGCTACAACCTGGACCTGCCGGCCCTGCACCTGGGCGGCGATGTGCGCGTGTTCAATGAGCAAATCACCAACGCCATTGTCACCGACCCTGGCTTGCAACCCGAGACCACGGCCAATGCCCAGGATGACCAGATCACGGGAATCGAGATGCAAGCGAACTGGGCGCCGCAGCCGGATACCAAGCTATTTTTAACGCAAACCTGGACCCAGATCCATGTCAGCGCCTCACCCAACGAGGAGCTGCTTTTCCGGGCCGAGCACGGCGCGCCGCGCTATGCCTTTAGCCTGACGCTGATGCACGACTTTGCCAGCGGACTTCACCTGTCCTTGATGCAGCAGGCAAGCGACGAGATGGCCCTGATGTCGGACTCCGGAGACCATGCGCTCTATTCCATGCGGCGCACGGATCTGAGGTTGGCCCAGGACTTTTTGCTGGGTGGCAAAAAGACGGTTGTGGCCTTGGTGCTGCAAAACCTGGGCGCGCCCTATCAGGACGGCGACTGGAAGTTCCGCTTCGAACGCCGCGCCATGGTAACGCTAAAGATAGAAGACTAAGGCCATGGCAGCATTGCGGCTTTGCTTGTGCGCGCTGGTGCTGGCAGGTTTGTTGGGCCTGCTCAGCCCGGCCTGGGCCGCACAGGTCTGTGTGGTCAGCAGCGACAAAGGAGCGGCCTTTCAGGAGGCCGCCGACAGCTTCCTACAAGAGGCAGTGCGCCTTGGAGTCGCCCGGCAGGACATCGCGGTGCTCAGCCTTGCCGAATACCTGGATGGGGACCCACGCGCGGCGGACAGCCGGCTGCTGGTCAGCCTGGGAACCGACGCCTTGCGGCAACTGGTGGTGCACAACCCCAAACAGGCGCTGCTGGCCGGACTAATACCGCGCATCGCATTCGAACGGGTAGTGCAGGAATCCGGCCGCAAAAGCCCAGCCAATGTCGCGGCCCTGTACCTAGACCAACCCTTTGGCCGCCAACTCGACGCGCTGCACCTGGCCCTGCCGACCGTGCGCCACATCGGCGTGCTGTGGGGGCCGGAGTCGGTCATCCAGCAGCCGCTCTTGGTCGCGGCGCTGCAGTCGCGCGCCATGGACCTGTCCGAAGGCCAGGTCAGCGACAAACTGCCGCTCATAGCGGCCTTGCGTTCCGCCCTGCATGATGCCGATGTACTGCTGGCGGTGGCCGATGGCGCGGTCTTCAACCCGTCCACGGTGTCCAATATCCTGCTCGCCAGCTACCATGCCAAGACGCCCGTCATGGGTTTCTCGCCGGCCTATGTCAAGGCCGGTGCCCTGCTCTCCGTGCACAGCACCGCAGCCCAAGCCGGGGTGCAGCTGGGCGCCATGGCAAGCCGCTTTCTGCAAACCAACAGCCTGCCGGGCAACCAGTACCCGCTGGACTTCAGCATCAGCGGCAACGACTACGTTGCCCATTCGCTGGGCATCAGCCTGGACCTGCAGGCCCTGAGCGAGCACCTGCGCAAGTTGGAAAAACAGGAGAAACGGCCATGATGGGAAGTTCCATACGCTCCCGCATGGCACTGGCCTCGGTGCTGCCGGTGCTGCTGGTGGTGCTGACCATGGTCAGCATCTTTTGGCAAGGCCGGGTTCAGGATCTGGAAGAGTCACACCAACAGCGCGTCAACCTGCTGGCCCACCAGGCGGCCTTGTTCAGCGCCTACGGCCTGTTTTCCGGCAATACCGCCAGCCTGCAAAGCGTGGTGCAGGAAATGCAACGTGAACCCGGCGTGCAGTCGGTGCGCATCTTCGACGCCAGCGGACTTGCCGTGGCCAGCAGTGGCCGCTCGGCCAGACAGAGCCTGTTCGAGTTGAGCGATGCTGGCTACGCAGCGCAACAACGGCAACGCAGCATCGACGTACGGGTTGAAAAAATTCTTCCCGCGGTGTTGCCGATCGAAGACTTGTTCTCGGCGGGCGAACTGCCCAAGACCCTGGGCAGCGCAGAACTGGGCAGTGCGGTGATTGAGGTCTCACGCCAGGCGCTCGAAGCCAGAAAGCGCGACGCCCTGCTCACCGCCATCTGGGTGGGCGCTGCCGGCATGCTGCTGGGCGGACTGCTGGCCTTTCGCCTGGGTGACTGGGTGGTGGGCCCGCTGGTGCGCGTATCCAAAATGGTCAACCGCATCGGCCAAGGCGACTTCTCCATCGCCGCGCCGGTGCCAGACCGCGACCCGCTGCAGGAACTGCAGGCCTCACTGAACCAGATGGCCACGCGCCTGGCCTGGGGCCGCGACGAACTGGAGCGTCAGGTCCAGACCGTGACGCAGGAACTACGTCTGAAAAAAGAGCAGGCCGAAAGCGCCACCCTGGCCAAATCGCGTTTTCTGGCAGCCGCCAGCCACGACCTGCGCCAACCCTCACATGCCCTAGGCATGTTTGTGGCGCGCCTGAGCCAGTTGCCCATGAACGCGCAAATGCGCCACCTGGTCGACCATCTGGAGATTTCGGTTCAGGCACTGCAAGATTTGCTGGACGGCCTGCTGGACCTGTCGCGCCTGGACTCCGGCAACGTGCCGGTGCGCATGGCAGCGGTGAACGTCAATGAGCTGCTGGACTCGGTGCGCAGCGCACTGGAGGCCACGGCCGAGGCCAAGGGCCTGCGCCTGCGGGTGCGCCCCACCACGCTCTGGGCACTGAGCGACCCGCTGCTGCTGCAGCGCATGTTGTCCAATTTGGTGATCAACGCCATCCGCTACACCGAGACCGGCAGCGTGCTGGTGGCCTGCCGCCCCCAGGGGCGGGGACTGCGCGTAGAGGTCTGGGACAGCGGCATCGGCATTCCGTCGGAGCACCACGAAGACGTATTCAAGGAGTTTTACCAGCTCGCCAACCGGGCCGGTGACCGCAACTTTGGCTTAGGCCTGGGCCTGAACATCGTCCAGCGCAGCGCACAACTGCTGGGCCACCGCATCGCCCTGCGCTCCCAGCCGGGCCGCGGCACGCGCTTTTCCATCCTGCTGGACACCGGCATGCCCATGCCAGCCGCCGCCACACAAGCCTTGCCGCCCGGCCCAGGTGACATTTCAGGCCTGCGGATCTTGCTGATCGAAGACAACCTGGACGCCCGCGAAGCGGTGCAGGGCCTGCTGCAGTCCTGGGGCTGCCAGGTTCAGGTAGCGGCGAATCGGGAGCAGGCCTTGGCGCAACTGGAATCCGCCGGCGTGCCCGACGTGATTCTGAGCGACTACCACCTGGGCGCTTGCGAGACCGGCATTGCCTGCATTGACGCCTTGCGCGCGCGCGCCGACTCGGCCATACCGGCGTGCCTGATGAGCGGCGAAACGCACGCCGACTTTCTGCAGGAGGTAAAGCTCGCCCATCTGCCCCTGCTGCACAAGCCGGTGCGCCCGGCCAAGCTGCGCAGCCTGCTGCGGCACATGCAGAGTGTGCCGTCGGTCCTGATGCCTGTGGGATAGCAAGCTTGGCGTGGAATACAGTCCACGAGAAGACCTCAAACGCCAGGTTGCGGGCGTAACATTATGCCTCGCGCCAGTCACTAGAATGGCGGCAACTGAGGGACAACAATGGCGGCCAGCAAGGTTCGAATCGAACAGGGTGCAACTCTGCGCCTGGTCCTGACGTACGTGCTATTTGCCAGCGCATGGATCGGGTTGTCGGACCAACTTCTGGTCTGGCTCTTCCATGACCCGGCGCAAATCGTTTTTTTTAGCTCGCTCAAGGGCTGGCTGTTTGTGGCGCTGACATCGGTGTTGTTGTATGGCTTGGTTCAACGCTATACGGCGAGAATCCAGCTCAGCCTGCAGCTGGAGTCCGAGGCCAGGGCACACAGCGCCCGTTCGATTGAAATGCTGGTCGACCAGGAGGAGCGCAAGGCGCAGACCCAGCGCATTCAAGACCTCAACAAATTCCTGCACGGCGTGCTGGAGGTGCTGCCCTTTGGCATGGTGGTGCTGAACCAGGAGCAACAGGTGATTCTGCGCAACCAGTTGTTTGCTACGCTGCTGGCCTATCCGCCGGAGCTGCTCAATCGGGAGCCGCTGCCCTACCCTGAGCTGGTGCGCCACAACTTCGAGCGCGGCGACTATCCACAGCAGACCCTGGATGAGGCGCTGGCCCAGTTCGATGCAGTCTGCAAGAGCCGCCAGAGCGCTTGCTTTGAACACCTGCAGGCCAGCGGCAACTATCTGGAAGTTCGCGCCCAACCCCTCTCCAGCCAATGGATGCTGCTGACCTTTACCGATGTCACGGCACAACGGTTTGCCAAGCTGTCCATGGACACCGCGCGCCATGTGGCCGAGGCTGCGACCAGGGCCAAGAGCGAATTCCTGGCCAATATGAGCCATGAAATTCGCACGCCCATGAATGGCATCCTGGGCCTGGCCTATTTGCTGGAAAAGGCCAAGCTAGCGCCCGATGCTGCGCGGCTGGCACGCAAGATCAGCCAGACCGGCAAGACGCTGCAAANCATACTCAACGACATCCTGGATTTCTCCAAGATCGAGGCCGGCCAACTGAAGCTGGAGAATGCCAGCTTTATGCTGAGCGATGTGCTGGAAAGTGTGGCCACCATCATGGTGACCAAGCCGGCCGATGACGGGATCGAGCTCGCCATCGCGCCACCCCCCGTGGACATGCAGGGTCTGCTGGGTGACCCCCTGCGCATCGGCCAGGTGTTGATCAATCTGGTGGGCAATGCCATCAAGTTCACCCATGTCGGTCACGTCAGCCTGACGGTAAGTCGGCAGGAGCAGTCCGAAGCCGGTGTCAGTCTGCGCTTTTGCGTCAGCGATACCGGTCTGGGCATACCGCAGCACAAGCTGGACGAAATCTTCAAGCCCTTCAGCCAGGCCGATGCCTCCACTACCCGGCGCTTTGGCGGCACCGGCCTGGGGCTGGCCATCAGCCGGCGCCTGGTCGAAATGATGGGCAGCGAGCTGCATGTGCGCAGCGTCGAAAACCAAGGCAGTGAATTCTGGTTCACCCTGGCGCTGGCCTGGGCTCCGCATAGCCAAAGCGTCACGCAAAAGATGACGGGCTTGGACGTGCTGATTGCCGACGACAGCGCCATCTCGCGCGACGCCTTGCGCGCCACCGCCATGGGCCTTGGCTGGACCACCAGTGTGGTCGACACGGGCCAGGCCGCCGTGGACCATGTGCTGCAGCGCATACGCCGCCATGCCACGCCCCAGGTCTTGCTGCTGGACTGGAAGATGCCAGATCTGGACGGTCTGGCAGTGGCCCGCGCCGTCAATAAGGTGCTGCGCGGTCAGCAGGGACCGATCCTGATCATGGCCACCGCCTACTCGCGCGACGAACTGTTGGCCATGCCCGACAGCCAGTTGGCCGACGCCGTGCTGTCCAAGCCGGTGACGCCTTACAGCCTGTACGAAGCCGTGGCAGCGGCGCTGGAGAAGCGTTCCGGCAACGAAGCCCAGGACAGCACCGGCAGCCCGCAGCGCCTGGCCGGCATCCGCCTGCTGGTGGTCGATGACAGCGACGTTAACCTGGAGATTGCCCAACTCATTTTTGAGGGCGAGGGCGCGCAGGTGAGCAGCGCCGACAATGGCCAAGAGGCGCTGGACTGGCTGCAGTCGCATCCGCATGCCGTTGATCTGGTGTTGATGGATGTGCAAATGCCGGTCATGGACGGCGTGCAGGCAACCCAGCGCATGCGCGCCATTCCGGCGCTGGCGCAGCTGCCCGTGGTGGCACTGACGGCCGGTGCCTTCAAGTCCAACCAGGAAGAGGCGCTGGCGGCCGGCATGAACGAGCACCTGAGCAAGCCCATGGATGTGGAGCATGCGGTGACCATTATTCGGCGCTTGACCGGCAGGCCCGAGTGGACCGGCAACCGCCCCAGCATGCCCCAGGGCTGGCTCGATGGACAAGAAGACATGCCGGGCCTGAGCGTAGTGCGCGGCCTGGACATCTGGCGCGATGCCGCGGTCTACCAACAGTATTTGCGCAAGTTCGTGCGCGACTATGGTCCCTTGCTCGCCGACATGGCGCAACTGCCTGTGCCCGCCATGCAGGCCCTGTCGCACAAGCTGCGAGGAGCTGCCGGCAATCTGGCGCTGGACCAGTTGGCGGCCGCCAGCACCGAGCTCGAAGCCGTGCTGAAGATTGGGGCCGACGCCAGCAGCGCACTGCTGGTCGTGCAACAAGCCTTCCAGGTGGCAGTCGGCTCGATTGAGCTTTACGCTGGAACCGGGCACGACGGCCCTGCAGCCTGCGCGCAGACCGCGGACCAGGCGCGGCTGGAGCAATTGCTGGAGCGCGCGCTGGTAGAGCTGGGACGCGACACGCCGCAGGGGGTGGAGCCGGTGCTGCTGGAACTCGACGCGCTGCTGAGGCGCGAGCAGACCGCCGCCCTGCGCCATGCGGTAGAGGACTTTGACTTTCGCGCCGGTGAAGCGGCGGTGCGGGAACTGGCTGCTGCGCTGCGCCTGGAGGCCATCGCATGACCGGCGTCTTGCTCATCGTCGACGACGAACCGCAAAACCTGGCCGTGATGCGCCAGATTCTCAGCCAAGATTACCGGCTGGTGTTTGCCCGCAACGGAGTCGATGCCCTGGCCGCCACCCACAAGCACCAACCGGCGCTGATCCTGCTCGACATCCAGATGCCGGACATGAGCGGCTATGAGGTCTGCCGCGCCCTCAAGGCCGATCCCGCCACCGAGGGCATACCGGTGATCTTTGTCACCTCCATGTCGGACGTGGGCAACGAGGCCGAGGGCTTCGCCAATGGCGCGGTGGACTACATCGTCAAGCCGGTCTATCCGGCGATTGTGCTGGCGCGGGTACGGGCCCAGCTGTCGCTGGTGCGGGCCACCCGGCTGGAGCAAAGTTACCGCGATGCCATTTCCATGCTGGGTGAGGCCGCACACTTCAACGACACCGATACCGGCGCGCATATCTGGCGCATGGCGGCCTATGCTGCGGCCCTGGCGCGTGCCAGCGGCTGGAGCGCTGACGACTGCCAGCTGCTGGAAATGGCAGCCCCCATGCACGACACCGGCAAGCTCGGTGTGCCCCAGTCCATTCTGCAAAAGCCCGGACCGCTGGACGTGGATGAATGGAAGACCATGAAGACCCATCCCCAGGTCGGACACGACATCCTGGCGCGCAGCGACTCACCGGTGTTTCGCATGGCCGCGCTGATCGCGCTGCAGCACCACGAAAAGTGGGACGGCAGCGGCTATCCCGCGGGACTCCAGCGCGACGCCATCGCAGAGGCGGCGCGCATCGTGGCGATTGCCGATGTGTTTGACGCGCTGACCATGAAGCGCCCGTACAAGGACGCCTGGCCCATGGAACGGGTGCTGGCCACCATCCAGAGCGGCCGCGCCAGCCACTTCGATCCTCAGCTGAGCGACCTGTTTATGTCCATACTGCCGGAGATTGAACGCATCAAGGCGCACTGGGCGCAGGCCGCAGACTAGGCCAGTGCCGCAAGCGCACCGGCCTACAGCTGCATTATTTGCTGGGGTAGTCCAGATCGGCGCGGCGGTTTTGTGCGCGTGCGCCGTCGTCATGGCCTGTCGCCTTGGGCTTTTCCTTGCCAAAGCTGATGGCCTCCATTTGCGCATCGCTCACACCAAACACCTTGAGCACCTTGGTGACGGCCTGTGCCCGCTTCTGTCCCAGTGCCAGGTTGTATTCGGCACCACCCTTTTCGTCGGTATTGCCTTCGACCTTGATGGAAACCGTGGGGTGAGCCGCCAGGTACTTACCATGCACTTCCAACAGACGTTGACCCTCGGGCTTGATCACCGCCTGGTCAAAGTCAAAGTACACGCTACGCTGGGTATTCAAGGCGTTGGCCGGGTCCAGGTAGGGCGGCAACACCGGCTTGGCAAGCGGCATGGGCTCGGCGGACTTGTTCACCGCCACGGCGGGAGCGGGTGCCATCGGAGCGGCGACCGGGGTCGGCGTCGAGGGGGTCGGCGTCATGGGCGTGCTGCTGCAGGCGCCCAGAAATGCGACTGCGGTCATGCAGCCCAGAAGTGCAAGGCGATTGATATTTTTCATACGGACATCCATTCAGTGAGCTTGAGCAGCTGTGACGCTGGCCTGATATAGGCAAGCAGCAGCACAGCGCGGAACGGTCGATTCTGCACACGAAAACGAATGACAGACGCGGCAACGGCTGCCTGTGCGCTGCGTTTAAGTTTCAGCTAAGTCTGGATCGACATGATCCAGACAGTCGACAATGGCACTATGACCCGCACCGACTTCCAGTCCCCCATGAAAACCCCGTTTATCACGACCCTTATCGTCGCCTTGTTCTGCTGCGCCAGCGCCGCGCAGGCCCTGCCCCTGCGCTCAGAACATGCGATCGTGGTGAGCGACGACACCGGCCAGGTGCTGCTTGAAAAAGGCTCGGCCACCATGGTGCCGATTGCCTCGCTGACCAAGCTGATGACCGCCATGGTGGTGCTCGACAGCAAGCCCGATATGAATGCCAGCATTTCTATCGAACCGGCGGATGTGGACGTGCTCAAGCACAGCAAGTCGCATGTGCCGGTGGGCACCAAGCTGGCGCGAAAGGAAATTTTCCGCCTCGCCCTGATGTCTTCAGACAACCGCGCGGCGGCCTCGCTGGCGCGCACCTACCCCGGCAGCAATGCCGCCTTCGAACAAGCCGTGCAGCGCAAGCTCACGTCGCTGGGCATGCACAACACCGTGCTCAAGGAGCCCACCGGCCTGTCGCCAGAAAACATGTCCACGGCCGCTGATCTGGCCAAGATGGCGCAGGCCGCATCGCACTATCCGGAGATAGTCAATGTGACCACCGACCGTGCCGACACCATCCGCATGAATGGGCGCCCGTTCACCTTTCACAACACCAACCAATTGGTGGGCGCCAGTGGCTGGAACGTGCTGCTGTCCAAAACCGGCTTCACCAATGAGGCCGGCCACTGCCTGATCATGCGCATCCAGCAGGCCGGAGCCCACGCCACGCTGGTGCTGCTCAACGCCAGCGCCAATTCCACGCGCGCACTGGACGCATTGAACATCCGCAAGTACCTCAGCAGCCACCGCACCCAGCTGCGTTGACACCATGCGCCTGCTGCTGGTGGAAGACGATGTGATGATTGGCGAGTCGGTGCTGGACCTGCTGCGCGACGAGGGCTATGCGGTGGACTGGGTCAAGGACGGAGACATGGCACTGACAGTGCTGCAATCGCAAGCCTATGACCTGATCCTGCTGGACCTGGGCCTGCCCAAATGCGATGGCCTGAGCGTGCTGCACGCCTTGCGCGCACGCCAAGACCGCACACCGGTGCTGGTGGCCACGGCGCGCGATGCCATCGCCCAGCGCATTGAGGGACTGGACGCCGGAGCCGACGACTACATCGTCAAACCCTATGACATGGGCGAACTGCTGGCCCGCATCCGCGCCCTGTTTCGCCGCGCTGTGGGCCGTGCCGAGCCGGTCTACGCGCATCTCGGTGTCAGCATAGACCCGGCCACGCGCGAGGTGCTGGTGCATGGCCAACCGGTGCTGCTGTCGGCGCGCGAATGGGCGATTCTGCAAATGCTGCTGGTGCGACCCGGCCATGTGCTCTCGCGCAAGCAGATTGAAGAAAAACTCTATAGCTGGAAGGACGAGGTCAGCAGCAATGCGGTCGAGGTGCATATCCACAGCTTGCGCAAAAAGCTGGGCGTCGAGCTGATCCAAAACGTGCGCGGGGTCGGCTACATGATTGCCAAGGTCGAGCCATGAGGCTGTGGAGTAGCCATTCGCTGCGCGCGCGCCTGTTGCTGCTGCTTTTTGGCGCGGTGCTGCTGACGGCCTGCGTTCAGGCCTTTGTGGCCTACCGCAGCTCGCTGGACGAGACCAATGAGATTTTTGACTACCAGATGCAGCAAATGGCCTTGTCGCTGCGCCCCGGCCTGCCGGTGGGTGGCTATGCCAGCGACGGTTTTCGCGATGACAAGGACGACAGCTTTGAATTCATAGTCCAAGTGTCTACGGCCGACGGGCAAAAGATTTTTCAGTCCACGCCCAAGGCAGAACTACCGCACAAGGACGCCACCGGCTTCTCCACCTTCGAGGCGCGCGGCACCACCTACAAGCTGTATTCGCTGGTCTCAGGCTCGCAACGGATCCAGGTGGCGCAGGACCGCTCGGCGCGGCGCGCATTGGCGCGTACCCTGGCGCTGCGCACCACCAGCCCGATTATGGTGATGGTGCCGCTGCTGCTGTTTCTGGTCTGGTGGGTGGTGAGCTCGTCGCTGGAGCCGGTCAACCGGGTGCGCCTACACATCGCCAGCCGCGAGGCCGATGCGCTGCATGCAGTGGAGACCAGTGGCCTGCCCGACGAGGTGCGCCCGCTGGTGGACGAAATGAATCTGTTGTTCACACGCATGCGCCAGGCCTTTGCCACGCAAAAGAACTTTGTCGCCGATGCCGCGCATGAGCTGCGCTCACCGCTGGCCGCCCTGCGCCTGCAAGTGGAGCAACTGCGGCGTTCGGTCACCGACCGGGAGCGCGATGTGGCCGTGCTGCGCCTGGGCACGGGCATAGACCGGGCCACGCGCCTGGTGGAACAGTTGCTGGTGCTGGCGCGCCAGCAAACTGGCGATGACGAGGCCTTGCCACCGGTGCCGGTAGACCTCAAACAAGTCACACTGTTGGTGCTGCACGACGCCGCCTATCTGGCGCATTCGCGCCAACTGCAACTCGACGTGCAGCTGGACGCCTGCAGCGTCAGCGGTCAGACCGAAGCGCTGCGCATTGTGATCAGCAATCTGCTGGACAACGCCATCAAATACACCCCCGCGGGAGGCAGCATCCACCTCACGCTGCGGGCACAAGCCCAAGCCGTGGTGCTGACCATGGAAGACAGCGGTCCCGGCATTCCGGAACCAGATCGGCGACGCGTGCTAGACCGCTTTTACCGCGTGCCCGGTGCCGAGGGCTCGGGCAGCGGACTGGGCCTGGCGCTGGTGAAAACCATTGTCGACGCGCATTGCGCCACCCTATCGATTGAAACATCCGAGATTCTGGGCGGCCTGCGGGTATCGGTGCGGTTTCGCGCCCAACAGCGGACCTAGCCTGCCGCTGCGCTGCTTGCGATTACCATCCACGGGCCCGTCACACTGCCCGAACCCGCCATGGATCTCAAACCACTCATCACCCTGCTGGCCATCGTCAATCCGCTGGCCATAGTCCCCTTCTTCATCCACTATACCCAGGGCTTTTCGGCCGAGCAGCGGCGCAATACCATCTTCGTCTCCTCCTTTAGCACCTTTGTGGTGATTGCGGTCAGCGCACTGGCCGGTCTGCAAATTCTGGAATTTTTTGGTATCACCCTGGCCAGCTTTCAGGTCGGCGGCGGCATGCTGCTGCTGACCAGCGCGCTCAATATGCTCAACGCGCAACCGGCCGAGGCCAAGCCCAGCACGCATGTGATGGAAGACGGCGCCGAGAAGGCGGCGCAGGGTTCCAGCATTGCCGTGGTGCCGCTGACCATTCCGCTCTTGACCGGCCCGGCAACCATGTCCACAGTGGTGATTTACGCCGACAAGGCCAAGAGCGTGCTGCAACTCGCCACCCTGGTGGGCTATGGCGTAGTGGTGGCGCTGGCCACTCTGCTGTGCTTTTCGCTGGCCGCACCGATTGCCCGCGTGCTGGGCAAGACCGGCATCAGCGTGATGACCCGTCTCATGGGTCTGATCCTGGCGGCGCTGGCGGTGGAAGTGATGTCCGACGGGCTGATCAAGCTGTTTCCGGCGCTGGGGCACTGAAGCGGCAGCAGCGCCAAATAATTGCGCACGATTGCAGCGCGGCACGTTCAAACGTCATTAAACTTTCCCAAAGTTTTTATTCTTGTGGCGGAGCTGGGTCTGGGACTGAAAACTTGTGCCGCGTTGCTGCAGCTCCATGCGGCAATTGCAGCTTACTAAAAAAATTTAGCTGGAATACACATGGTCCAATCGTCCGCTCGCGCAACCGCCCATAAAAACGTCAGTGGCAAGGTATATGGACCCGCCTTCTGGTCCGCTGGTGTGCGCTTGATGAGCAGGTACCACTTCGGCGTCAAGGCGCTGATCATTTCCCTGCTATTGCTGGCACCCATGCTGCTGGTTGGATACTTTTACGCATCTGCCGAACTGGAGCAATTGCGATTCAGCCAGTCCGAGCAAGTCGGCGTCGCCACCCTGAAAAAATTCAGCCCCATTTTGCAAGGCGTGCTCAAGACCCGCAATGCAACCCGCGCCATGTTGGGTAACTTTGACGGGCTGACCAAATACGCCGAAGGGCGCAAGCAAACCGACGCGGCGCTGGCAGCCTTCGAAACCCAGTTGAGCCAAAACGGCGACCCTTTGGGCGTGCACTCCGAATTTGACAAGCTGAAGTCGGCCTGGGCCCATACGGTTCAGTCCAAGAACGGGGCAGATGAAAAGGGACGCACCGTCTTTGGCCCCGTCACGGCAAGCATCCTGGCGCTGCTCAACAAGATCGGTGACAACTCCAATTTGGTGTTGGACCCCGACCTGGATTCCTTTTATCTGGTGGACACCATGGTGCTGTCCATTCCACCGCTAGCCGAAGACCTGGGACAACTCTGGGGCTGGGGAACCTATGCGGTGGCCAGACCCGGATTGTCGGTGGATGAAGAGAAACGCTACACGGTGTGGGTGGCAGGGGCGGAAAACGGCATCAAGAGCAGCAAGGCCTATTTGCAGCGGGTGGTCGAGGCCAATCCCGAGCTCAAGCTCAAGTTGAACCTGGAGGTATTTGATGAGGCCCTTGCGTTTCAGAAATTTGCCAGTGACCCGGACGCGTTGATACAGAAAACCGACATGACGCCGCAACAGTATTTCGCCCAAGGCGAGGCCATTGTGTCCAAGCTGTTGGGCTTTTACGACACCGGACTGCCGGTGCTGGATGAACTGCTGGAGCTACGCACCGGGAAGATGAAGACGCGCATGCGGGTGGTGGGAGTGGCAGCGACCGTCGCCCTGCTGCTGGCAGGCTACTTTTTTTACAGTTTCTATCTGCTGACACGGGGTGGCATGCAACTGGTGGGCCGCCATTTGCAGGAGGTCGCGACTGGGGACCTGAGCCATGTGCCGGCCGAGCCGCTGGGACAGGACGAATTAGCCGGGGTCATTCACTCCCTCATCAGCATGCACGGCGTGCTGGGTCAGTTCCAGGCAGAACAGGCTGAAATGGCCAAGCAGCATGACGCCGGCATGACCGACTACCGTATCCCGCTGCAGGAACTGCCCGGTGCCTATCAGGTGATGGCGCAAGGAATCAATGAACTGGCGCAGTCCCATATTGGCGTCACGCTGGCAATCGTCAAGGTGATCTCCCAGTATTCAGAAGGTCATCTGGACGTGGCGATCGAACGCCTGCCAGGCCACAAGGCGCGCATCAGCGAGGCGATTGACCGCGTACAGGCCTCGCTTAAAAAGGCTGCCGAAGCCGCTCAGGCCAATGCGCGGGTGCGGGTGGCCTTGGACAATGTGACGCTGCCGGTTCGCATTGCTGCGGACGACGGAACCGTTCTGTATATCAACCATGCCTTTCGCAACGTGCTGCGGCGCGACCAGGAGGCCTTCCGCGCGCTGATTCCCGGCTTCGATCCGGAGCAATTTGTGGGCAGCAGCATCGGCATGATTTACGCCGACCCCCAAGCCGCCTTGGCGCGCCTGCGCAATCTCAGCGGTACCGTGCAGTCACAACAAGAGTTTGGCGGCCGGATCTACCGGCTCACGACGACTGCCGTCGTCTCCGACGCAGGAGAGCGACTCGGCACGATTGGTCAATGGGACGACATCACCGAACAATTGGCTTCTGAGAATGAAGTGGACTCCCTGGTGCGGGCAGCCGGCCAAGGCGATTTTTCGCAGCGGCTGTCGGCGGCTGGAAAAACCGGATTTTTTGCCAACTTGGCCAGCGGCATGAATGGCCTGATGAGCACCAGCGAGCAGGGCTTGAGTGACGTCGCTCTGTTGCTCCAGGCGTTTGCCGAGGGCAACCTGACCCAACGCATAGCACGCGAGTACGCGGGACTTTTTGGCCAGGTGAAGGACAGCGCCAACACCACGGCTGAAAACCTGACGCGCGTGCTGGGCGAAGTGCGAGCCGCTGCCGATGCGCTGACCGGTGCGGCCAACCAGGTAAGTGCCACGGCGCAGTCGCTGTCACAAGCCGCCAGTGAGCAAGCCGCCAGCGTGGAACAGACCACGGCCACCATGGATACCATGTCGGCCTCTATCAGCCAGAACAGCGACAACGCCCAGGTGACCAAAGGCATGGCCAGCAAGACCAGCAAAGAGGCGGTGGATGGTGGCGTGGCGGTGAACGAAACCATCTTGGCCATGAAGCAAATTGCCTCCAAAATTGGCATCGTCGATGACATTGCCTACCAGACCAACTTGTTGGCACTCAACGCGGCGATTGAAGCGGCCCGCGCCGGCGAGCATGGCAAGGGCTTTGCGGTCGTTGCAGCCGAAGTCCGCAAGCTGGCGGAACGCAGTCAACAGGCGGCAAAAGAGATCGGCGAACTGGCCGGCAGCAGCGTGTCCACAGCCGAGCGCGCCGGCAAGTTGCTCAATGAAATCGTTCCCAGCATCCAGAAGACCAGCGAGCTGGTGCAGGAGATAGCAGCCGCCAGTTCCGAGCAAAGCGGTTCGGTGCTGCAAATTGGTGGCGCCATGGGGCAGCTGAGTAAGGCCACGCAGCAAAACGCATCCGCGTCCGAGGAATTGGCGGCCACCAGTGAAGAGCTTTCCGGCCAGGCCCAGCAGTTGCAGCAAAGCATTAGCTTCTTCAAGACCGGGGATGAAATGCCCAGGCTGACGGCGGCGCCCACACGAGGCGATGGCGCCAAATTCAAACCGTATTAAGCGGCGTCAGTCCCGGTTAAAAAGTTTCCCCGTCATCGCCCCCCGGCAGCAGCGGGAGCCTTATGGCGCGGGCTCGGCCGCGCCCGCCTGCTGCAACCAGGCGTCGAGTTGCTGGGTCAGTTCATCCGTGGCCAGGGCCAGGGCCTGAACGCCGCCCGCGGCATCCGGGCTGGCAGCGGGGCGCTGCACCACCAAGCTGGTTTGCGCCAGTGGCTTGGAAGGGCTGCGGCTGAGCGTGGCCCGCACGCGCAGCAGCACGCTGCTGGTTTGTGCCGAGGCAAACAACTGGCTGAACTCCTCGAGCTCCAGGCGCAGCACCAGGGTACCGGGCGCCAGCGCATCGCCGGGCGAGAGCACGCTGCGGCGCTGGCCGAGTTGCTGACGCAGGCGCAGGCGCAGCAGTTGCGCCGGTGCCATGCTCCAGCGTGCCTGGGCGTAAGGCCGCAGTTGCTGGGCGTCGGCGTACAGCAGCCGGTACAGCACGGCGCTGCCGTCCAGAGCGCTGCTGGCATCTATGTCGGCCAGCAACAGGGGCGGTAGGGACGCCTGACTGCTTGAGAGGGAAGCGGGGATGGAACTGGGGACTTGGCCGGGCCCAAAGTCATACACCGCAGGACGCTGTGCCGGTGCACTGCAGGCGCCCAGCAGCGCGACCAGGGCTGCGGCCAGGGCATGGCGAGGCGGACTAGGCAGACGCAGGCCTTGCGTCAGAACGTGTGCAAGGGACCGAAGTGGAAGGATGAACTGCATGCTCTGCCTTATTGATCAAGTGGGGGCACAAAGCCGGCCTCGCCAGGCCCAGGCGCTGGCGCAGCCCGACCCCATAACAGCGACTGCGGCTGCTCGGCCAGTCCGTCGGCGGCGCGACCGATTTGGCGCGCGGCACGGGTGGCTTCATCACTGCTGCGGCTCAGGCGCGGCAGCAGGATGGTGTTGAGCGTGGCGGTGCTGGCGGCCAGGGCCTCTGTGCTGCGGGCAATCTTCTCGAGCGTGCCGCCGGGCTCGCTGATACGCACATTGGTCAAGCGGAACTTTTCGGCCGAGGCCTTTACCACCTCGGCGCTGTCGCGCAGGCGTTCGGCCGTTAGCTGGATGCTCTTGAAGCTGGCGTCGAGCTGGGCCGCCATGCGCGGCAGGCTGGCGCTGCCCTCGGGGCCTGAACCGGTCAGCACCTGGTCGGCGTGGCGCGTCAGCTGACTGATGCCGGCGGCCGCCTGCGACAAATTGCTCACCGCCGTGAACAAGACTTTCTGATTCTCGGGCGCCATCAGCGCGTTGACGCGTTGGCTGGCTTCGTCAAGTTGCTTGAGCAAATTGCCGCCCTGCTCGGTCAGGCGCGACATTAGACCGGGCCGCATCGGAATGCGCCCCGGATGCGCGATGCTGGTGGCCAGCGACTGGCTGGCTTCAGTGCTGTCATCGAGTTGCACAAAGGCCAGACCGGTCACGCCCTGAAAGCCCAGGCTGGCAAAGGTGGTGGCGGTGACCGGTGCGGCATCGCTCACGGCTATGCGCACCAGCACATTGCCGCGCGTCTGCGGGTCCAGGCCGATGGCGGTGACGCGGCCCACCTGCACGCCCTTGTAGCGCACACCGGCCTGCGGCTGCAAGCCGGTCACGGAATCCTTGCTGGAGAGCTCATACACGCGCTGACTACTGTTGTCGCGTGTCAGCCAGACCGCCATGGCGATCAGCAGGGCGGCCAGCAACAGCACAAAAGTGCCGGCGGCAATGGCGTGGGATTTGTTTTCCATCAGGATCTCTTTTTACACCTCTTGGTCTGCGGCGGCCAATATGGCCAGGGCCCGGTGCCCGCGCTCACCCCGAAAGAAGTCGCGCACAAAGGAATGGTCGAAGCGTATGGCCTGGCGTGGCGGCGCGTCCACGATCACCTGTTTGTCGGCCACCACGGCAATCCTGGTGCTCAGCTCGAAGATGGTGTCCAGGTCGTGCGTGACCATCACCACCGTCAGGCGCAGCTCCTGGTGCAGCGAGCGCAGCAGGGTGCAAAAGGCGTCCGACGCATCCGGATCGAGCCCGGCCGTGGGTTCGTCCAGCAGCAGCAGCGGCGGGTCCATCACCAGGGCGCGCGCCAGCGCCACGCGCTTGACCATACCGCCCGATAGGTCGGAGGGCATCTGGTGCGCCGCCGCGGGGTCCAGGCCCACCATCTGCATCTTGACCATGGCGGTGTCATGGATCAGCGACCTGGGTAGGGTGCCGAGTTCGCGCAAGGGAAAGGCAATGTTCTCCAGCACGGTAAAGGCCGAGAACAGCGCGCCTTGCTGGAACAGCATGCCGACACGGCTGGCAGCACCGGCGCGACCCAGTTCGCTGGCCGGCTCACCTAGCACCGTGACGCTGCCGCTTTGCGGCGTCTCAAGCCCCAGCATCTGGCGCAGCAGCACGGTCTTGCCACTGCCTGAGCCGCCGACGATGGAGAGGAATTCGCCGCGCGCAATCGACAGATTCAGGTTCTGGTGAATGACAGATCGCACGCCACGGGTGCTAAAGGTCGAGCACAGATTTTCAATTTGGACAACATAGGAGGGGCTCACAATCCCACCCCCTTGAACAGCACGGCAAACAAGGCGTCCACCAGAATCACCATGGTGATGGAGCTGACCACCGAGGCGGTAGTACCCTCGCCCAGGCTTTGGGTATTGGGCAACACGCGCAGGCCATAGTGGCAGCTGATCAGCGCAATCATCAACCCGAACACCACCGACTTACCCGTGGCCAGCCACAGATTGGAAAGTTGCACCACCTTCGGCAAGGCAATCAAAAAATATTCGGGCGACAGGCCCAGGGTCAGGTCGGATGCCAGCACGCCGCCCAGCAGGGCCGCCAACGTGGTCCAGACACCCAACAGCGGCATCACCAGGGCCAGCGCCATGGCCCGCGGCAGCACCAGGCGGCTTCCCTTGCGAATGCCCATGACGCGCATGGCGTCGAGCTCCTCGGTGACCCGCATCACGCCGATCTGCGCGGTGATGGCCGAACCGGATCGCCCGGCCACCAGGATGGCCGCGAGCACCGGCCCCAGTTCGCGGATCAGGGCCAGGCCCAGGATGTTGACGATAAAGGCATCGGCGCCAAACTGTCGCAACTGGCGCGCCATCAGATAGGCCAACACCACGCCAATCAGAAAACCCACCAGGGCCGTGATCGGTAGGGCGGTGGCGCCTATGCGGTACATATGGCCGGAGATGTCGCGCCAAGGCGCCTTGCTGGGGTCGCGCAAAAACGCCAAAAAGTCCAGTGCGGTTTGCCCGGTCAGGCGCAGTCCGCCCACCGCATGGCTCTCGATGCCCATGATCCATTCGCCCAGCTTGAGAAACAGCTGCTTGAGCGTGTGGCGCTGTGCCTTGGGCGGCGGCATGGTGTAGCGGGCCACGCGGTTGAGCGTGCTGCGCTGCAGATCCAGCACCAGCACATGGCGCGGCCAGGCATGGCCCCAGGCATTCCATAGCAACTGGGCTCCGGTGTGGTCCAGGCGCTGAATGTGGCGCAGATCCCAGCTCGCCTCCATCAAGGCCCGGGCGTGTCGCGGTAGAGACTCTTCCAGCGCCGTCCAGTTGTCGATTTGCGCCAGCGCGGCCGCGCTCCAACTGCCGTACAAGCTGATGCTTTCGCCACTGGCGGAAGTCTCGCGAACGATGCGGGGTTGGGGGTCTTGCACGGGGCTTAGGGGCCATCAAAAGGATATGCATCGCATGGTAAACCCTGGGCAGCGCTTGCAAGCAAAATACAGGTCTTATTCCGCCAAGCACGCCAGCATGTCCATCAACGCTTTATCAATGAGTGCACCGTCCACCCCCCTGGTTCATAGCGCCCTGATGCAGAGCGTGGGTGCCACGCTATTCGGCCTGGCCTTGTTGCACAGCTTTTGCGCCAAACAGTTTGAGCGGCTGGCGCAGCGCCACCCGCGCCACGCCGGCCTCTTGCATTTGCTGGGCGAGGTGGAGGTGGTATTTGGCTTCTGGGCCTTTGTGCTGATCGCCGCCATGGCCTTGCTGACCGGCAGCCAGCAGGCGATTGCCTATGCCGAGTCGCTGCAATACACCGAGCCGCTGTTTGTGTTTGTGGTGATGGTGGTGGCCGCCAGCAAACCGGTGCTGTCGATAGTCCAAAGCCTGCTGTTGGCGCTGGCCCGTGCTGCGCCGCTGCCGACGCCGTTGGTGCAGGCCTGGCTGGGCCTGGCGGTGGTGCCGCTGCTGGGCTCGTTGATCACCGAACCGGCGGCCATGACCCTGGCCGCGCTGATGCTGTCCAGCCAAATCTTCAAACCGGGTATCCCGGAGCGGCTGAAATACGGCGCCCTGGGCGTGCTGTTTGTCAACATCTCGATTGGCGGCACGCTCACCTCGTACGCCGCGCCGCCGGTGCTGATGGTGGCCGGTGCCTGGGGCTGGGACACCGCCTTTATGGCGCACAGCTTTGGCTGGAAGGCGGCACTCGCCGTGCTGGTCAATGCCAGCGGCATTGCCTTTCTGTTGCGCACGCATTTGCAGGCCCCGGCACAGGCCACCGACGACAAGCCGGTGCCGCTAACGGTCAGCCTGATCCATCTGCTGGTGCTGGGCGGCGTGGTGAGCATGGCCCACCATCCGGTGCTGTTCCTGGGCCTGTTTCTGTTTTTTCTGGGCTACACCCAGGCCTATGCGCGTTACCAGAGCCCGCTGATCCTCAAGGAAGCCCTGCTGGTGGGATTCTTCCTGGCCGGTCTGGTGGTGCTGGGCGGGCTGCAGCAATGGTGGCTACAGCCGATTGTCTCCAGCCTGGCGCCCACCGCGCTGTTCTTTGGCGCCGTCGGCCTGACGGCCATGACCGACAACGCGGCGCTGACCTACCTGGGTTCGCTGATTGAGGGCATCTCCAGCAGTTCGCAATACATGCTGGTAGCCGGTGCCGTCACCGGCGGCGGCCTGACCGTGATTGCCAACGCGCCCAACCCGGCCGGTGTGGCGCTGTTGAAAAACGGCTTTGAAGACGCGTCGATTGGCGCCGGTGGCCTGCTGCTGGGCGCACTGCTGCCTACTTGCGTGGCTGCAATTTTCTTTCTCTTGCTGTAAGCGCAGACCCTTGCGCACCATCCCATGAACGACACCACTTTTGACTACATCATCATAGGCGCAGGCACCGCCGGCTGCCTGCTGGCGAACCGCCTATCCGCCAACGCATCCAAGCGCGTGCTCTTGATCGAGGCGGGCCTCAAGGACGACTACCACTGGATCCATATCCCGGTGGGTTATCTGTATTGCATAGGCAATCCGCGCACCGATTGGCTATACCACACCGAGCCCGACGCCGGCCTGAATGGCCGCACGCTCAAGTACCCGCGCGGCAAGACGCTGGGCGGCTGCAGCAGCATCAACGGCATGATTTACATGCGTGGCCAGGCCCGCGACTATGACGCCTGGGCGCAGCTCAGCGGCGACGAGAGCTGGTCCTGGCGCAACAGCCTGCCCTACTTCAAGCTGCACGAAGACCATTACAAGGGCGCCAACGCATTGCACGGCGCGCGCGGCACAGCAGCCGAGTTACTGGCCGATGGCGGCACAAGCTATCGCCAGACCCTGCGCCATCACCAGGCCGGAGGCGAATGGCGGGTGGAAAAGCAGCGCCTGCGCTGGGACGTGCTGGACGCCTTTGCTCAGGCCGCAACGCAAGCAGGCATCCCCGCCACCGATGACTTCAACCGAGGCGACAACGAGGGCGTGGGCTACTTCGAGGTGAACCAAAAGAGTGGCTGGCGCTGGAACACGGCCAAGGCCTTTTTGCGCCCCACCTGTTACGCCCGGCCCAACTTCGAGCTCTGGACCAATGCCCAGGTCTCCAAGCTGATCGTCGAAAAAAACACCGGTGCAGACGCCGATCGACCGCTGCGCTGCACCGGCGTGCAGGTCTGGAACGGCAGCGAGATGGTGACGGCCACTGCGCGCGCCGAGGTGATTTTGTCGGCCGGCGCCATCGGCTCGCCACAAATTCTGCAGCTTAGCGGCCTGGGACCGGCAGCTCTCTCGCAGAAGCTGGGCATTGCGGTAGTGCAAGACATTCCGGGTGTGGGCCAGAACCTGCAAGACCATTTGCAGATCCGCGCCGTCTTCAAGGTTAAGAACGCGATTACCCTCAACACCCAGGCCAATTCGCTCTGGGGCAAGGCCAAGATCGGCCTGGAGTATGCGTTCAAGCGCAGCGGCCCGATGAGCATGGCGCCCAGCCAGCTCGGTGCCTTTACCCGCAGTGACCCGGACCAGCCCTATCCGAATCTGGAATACCACGTGCAGCCGCTCAGCCTGGAAGCCTTTGGCCAGCCCTTGCACAACTTCAACGCGTTTACGGCGAGCGTCTGCAATCTCAACCCGACCAGCCGCGGCCAGGTGCGCATCACGTCACCGGATTTCAGAGTAGCACCGGCGATTGCACCCAACTACCTCAGCACCGAGGTCGACCGCAAAATTGCCGCCGACTCACTGCGCCTGACGCGCGCCATCGTGGCGCAACCGGCGCTGCAGCAATACGCGCCCGAGGAATACAAACCTGGCGTACAGTTTCAAACCGATTCGGAGTTGGCCAAACTGGCAGGCGACATTGCTACCACCATCTTCCATCCCTGCGGCACCACCGCCATGGGCCCGTCCAGCGACCCTCTGAGCGTGGTTGATACGCGCCTCAAGCTGCGCGGCGTGGCCGGGCTGCGGGTGGTCGATGCCGGTGTCATGCCGCGCATTACCAGCGGCAACACCAACTCGCCCACGCTGATGATTGCCGAGAAGGCCGCGCAATGGATCGCCGAGGACGCCGCCCGCAGCCCCGCCACAGCAGGGTAAATCCGGATGCCAGAGGGGTTACCTAGCGGTTACAGTCAACGGGTTCGCGTATTGGAGCCATGCATTACATGGTCACGCGGCCTGAAAAGAAAACGACCCCGAGGATGCGCCGACGGATCAGCAATCAAAGCGGCAACTGAAAGCAAGAACAGTGGTACCTCGATGTGCCACAAAAAAGCACCAGCCAGTCTGGTGCTTTTTTTTGCCCGGAAGTCGGATGCGACAATCCAGCCATGGAAATGCTTGTTGTCACCCTCGCCTCGCTGTTCGCCGGTTTTGTCGATTCGATGGTGGGTGGCGGCGGCCTGATCCTGGTACCTGCGCTGCTGACGACTTTTCCCAACGCCCATCCCGCCACGTTGTTTGGCACCAACAAGGGCGCCTCGGTCTGGGGCACCGGCATGGCCACCTGGCAATACAGCCGCCGCGTCACCCTGCCCTGGCATGCCCTGCTGCCGGCGTCGCTGGCCGCCATGCTGGCGTCGCTGGCCGGTGCCTGGTTGGTGACGGTGGCCTCGCCCGATTACCTGCGCAAAATCCTACCCGCCATCCTGCTGCTGGTGCTGGGCTACACCCTGGCAAAAAAGGAATTGGGCCGCCACCATGCACCAAAATTTACCGGCCGCATGGAGGCCGCGCTGGCCTGCTGCATAGGCGCGGCGATCGGTTTTTATGACGGCTTTTTTGGACCTGGAACCGGCAGCTTTTTTGTCTTCTGCCTGGTGCGTTTTCTGGGCTACGACTTTCTGCATGCCTCGGCCGCGGCCAAGCTGCTCAACTCCGCCACCAACATCGCGGCGCTGGCGCTGTTCATTGCCAAGGGCCACATCTGGTGGCACTTCGCTCTGGCCATGGCCGTGGCCAATGTGGTGGGCAGCCTGGCCGGCACCCACATGGCGCTCAAGCACGGCACCGGCTTTGTGCGCTGGGTATTTATCGCCGTGGTCTCGGCGCTGATTCTCAAGACCGGCTTTGATGCCTTCCTGCGCTAGCGTGGGCTGCTATTTCTTCAGTGGAGGCCAATGCACGTCGGCGGCCTGCAGCGGTTTGCCAATCGGTGCTGCGGCCTGGCCCTTGCTGACGGCCGCCATGTCTTCCTCGTTGGGGTACTGGCCCAGCAGCCAATAGTCCAACACGCGGCGCGCAATCGGTGCGGCATGCTCGGCGCCAAAGCCGGCGTTTTCCACCACCATGGCAATCACAATCTTCGGGTCATCAGCCGGTGCAAAGGCGGTGTAGAGGGCGTGATCGCGCTGGCGTTCCTCGATCTTGTGGGCATCGTATTTCTGGTCCTTGCCAATGCCCACGGCCTGGGCCGTGCCGGTCTTGCCGCCGCTGGTGTAACCGGCACCGGCAAAGGCACGTGCCGAGGTGCCCTCGACCGTGACGCCCACCATGGCCTTGCGAACGATGTCGATGTTGGCCTGCTTCAGGCCCAGGTCGACCGCAGGCGGTGGCACTCCGGACACGATGGCATGCGTCACCGCGTCCTGCGTGGCGGTCACCAAATGCGGCGGATGGCGCACGCCGTTGTTGGCCAGGGTGGAGACGGCCTGTGCCAGCTGCAACATGGTGAAGGCGTTGTAGCCCTGGCCAATGCCGAGGGAAATGGTTTCTCCGGCATACCACTTCTGCTGGTCGGCGCGCTTGTAAGTGCGGCGCTTCCATTCGGTGGAGGGCAGCAGGCCGCGCGTCTCGCCAAGGATGTCCACGCCCGTGACCTCACCAAAACCAAAGCGCTGCATCTGGTCATGGATGGTGTCCACGCCCAGGTCATTGGCCAGCATGTAGTAGTAGGTGTCGCAGGAGTCGACGATGGAGCGGTACATATTCACCTGCCCATGGCCGCCCTCCTTGTCGTCGCGAAAGCGATGGCCACCAAACTGGAAAAAGCCGGGATCGAAAATGCTTTGCTCCGGCGTGCGCGTTCCAGTCTCCAGCGCCGCAATCGCCATGAAGGGTTTGTAGGTACTGCCTGGCGGATAGGTACCGCGCAGCGCACGGTTCAGCAAGGGTTTGTCGGGCGACTCGTTGAGCGCCTGCCAGCTTTCGCTGTCTATGCCCTCGACAAAGAGATTGGGATCAAAGCTGGGCTTACTGACAAAGGCCAGCACCTCGCCGGTGCGGGGGTCCATGGCCACCAGTGCGCCGCGGCGCTCGCCGAACATGGTCTCTATCAGGCCCTGCAGTTTGATGTCTATCGACAGCTTGACGGTGTTGCCAGGGGTGGCCGGATTGCTGGCGAGCTTGCGCATGGCGCGCCCACCGGCCGAGGTTTCGATTTCCTCCACCCCGGTCACGCCATGCAGCTCTGCCTCGTAGCTTTGCTCGATGCCGAGCTTGCCGATGTACTCGGTGCCGCGGTAGTTATCGGAGTCATCACCCTCGTCAATCTTTTCTTTTTCGGACTGGTTAATGCGGCCTATATAGCCGATCACGTGGCTGGCCAGTTCGCCAAACGGATAGTTGCGAAACAGTCTGGCCTTGATTTCCACGCCGGGGAAACGGTAGCGTTGCGCCGCAAAGCGTGCTACCTCGGTGTCGGTCAGACGCGTGCGAATCGGCAGGGATTCAAAGCTGCGCGACTCTTCCAGCAGCTTCTTGAAGCGGCGCCGGTCGCGCGGCGTGATGTCCAGCACCTTGGACAAATCGTCCAACACCTCGTCCAGCGGCCCACTTTTGCTGGGCGTGATTTCGAGCGTATAGGCCGAGTAATTGCTGGCCAGCACGATGCCATTGCGATCCAGGATCAGCCCCCGGTTGGGAACGATGGGCACGATGGAGGTGCGGTTGTTTTCGGCCTGTGCGCGCAGCTCTTCGTGGCGCCAGACCTGCAAATACAGCAGGCGGGAAATCAGCAACAGAAAGCAGACCAGCACCACCAGACTGAGCACAAAGATGCGGGAACGAAACCGCGCCAGATCAACCTCGACATTCCGTAGGACGGTCATGGCAGCAGCGCACTACGCGAAGCGAGAAGCGTGGGGGCCATCTATAGCGGTCGATTGGCGTCAGGGTTTGGCGCGCGGCGCTGCGGCGCCAGCAGGATGATGTTGGCCACCGACCACAGTGCCGCCTCCAGCAGCGGCGACAGCAGCATCGACCAACCGGCAAAGGTGCCACCCGCCAACATGCGCAGACTGAGCTCCAGAAAATGGGCGACCACAAACAAGGGAAACACCTGCAGCGATTGCGAGGACAGGGGAAACCACAGCAGGCGACGCTGAATGCTGACGGCCAAAAAGCTGAGCACGGTATAGGCCAGGGCGTTTTGCCCCAGCAGCGCCCCCTGGTGCACATCCAGCAGCAGGCCAAACACAAAGGCCGCACCAATGCCCACGCGCTGCGGCTGGTGCACGGTCCAGAACACCAGCACCACCGCCAACAGGTCAGGCACCCAGGCGGCGCGCCCAGTCAGGCCCATGTTCAGGAACATGTCTAAAGCCAAGGCGGCCAGCATACTGCCCCAGACAAACAAGGGATTGGCGGGCAACAGCAGTTGCTGACCCTGGCGCATGATCATGGTTTGAGAAGCTCCCCACGCTTGTTGCGGACCAGCGCTGGAGGCTCGGGCAACGGACGCGGCGGCACCTGTTCGGACAGGGGCTCCAGCACCAGCACATGGCTGGCGCCCGACACCAAGGCCGCTGGCACGCAGTAGATACGGGCAAAGATGGCATCCACACGCCGGTCCACCTTTTCAATGCGGGCCACCGGCAGGCCGGGCGGATAGACGCCATCGACGCCACTGGTGGTCAATAGGTCGCCGACGATGGCATCGGCGTTGGCCGCCATATAGCGCAGCTCCAAGGCATCGGCATGGGTGGTGGTGTCGCCAAAGGCCACGCCGCGCGCACCGGTGCGGGTGTTGAGCACGGGGATGGCGTGGTCACGATCGGTGATCAGGGTCACCTCGCTCACCATCGGATAGACCCTGGTCACCTGCCCCAGCACGCCGCGCTCGTCCAACACCGGCGAGCCAGGACGCACCTTGTCCACCAGGCCCTTGTCAATCACCAGCTTGCGCGAATAGGGATCGGCGGCGTCATACAAGACCTGGGCGGCAATGCCGGTAGTCTGCAGGCGCAAACGCAGGTCCAGCAGTTTGCGCAGGCGCTCGTTTTCCAGCGTCAGCTGCTCCACCTGGTTCGCCTTGAGCGACTGCAGGCCCAGCCTCTTGAAGGCTTCGTCCTTGGAACGCTGGGCGGAGTTGAGGCTGTAAAAATATTCGCTGCCGCCCTGCACCAAATGCACCGGTTGCAGCGCCAGCCACTGCACCGGGTACAGCACCGTGGCCAGCACCATGCGCAAGGGTTGCATGATCTTGAAGCGGGCATCGGCCACCATCAGGAAAAAGGCCAGGGCACCGCACACAGCCAGCTTGGTCAGGGCCGATGGGCCCTGACGGAAGAATGGGGGGGGAGCTCTGTCCAGCGTACCCAGTGGCATCGCGGACCTCGGGGCTTATTCGCTGGTGAAAATGGAGCCTAGCCGCTCCATCTGCTCCAGCGCAATGCCGCAGCCGCGCACCACGCAGGTCAGCGGATCTTCGGCCACTAGCACCGGCAGTCCGGTTTCTTCGGCCAGGAGGCGATCCAGGTCGCGCAACAGGGCGCCACCACCGGTCAGCATCATGCCGCGGTCGGCAATGTCGGCACCGAGTTCGGGCGGGGTTTGTTCCAGCGCATTTTTCACTGCGGAAACAATGTTGTTGAGCGGGTCGGTCAGCGCTTCCAGAATTTCGTTGGAAGAGATAGTGAAGCTGCGTGGCACGCCTTCGGACAGGTTGCGTCCGCGCACTTCCATTTCCTTGACCTCGGAGCCGGGGAAGGCGGAGCCGATCTGCTTCTTGATCGACTCGGCCGTGGGCTCGCCAATCAGCATGCCGTAGTTGCGGCGGATGTAGTTGATGATGGCCTCGTCAAACTTGTCGCCACCGACGCGCACGCTGCCCTTGTAGACCATACCGCCCAACGAAATCACGCCGACCTCGGTGGTACCGCCGCCGATGTCCACCACCATGGATCCGCTAGCTTCGGATACTGGCAGACCGGCGCCTATGGCAGCCGCCATGGGCTCTTCAATCAGAAACACATCGCTGGCACCGGCGCCCAAGGCGCTTTCGCGGATGGCGCGGCGCTCCACTTGGGTCGAGCCACAGGGCACGCAAATGATGATGCGCGGACTGGGTTTGAAGATGCCGCGCGGATGCACCATCTTGATGAACTGCTTGAGCATCTGCTCGGTGACGGTGAAGTCGGCAATCACGCCGTCCTTCATCGGGCGAATGGCCTCGATATTGCCGGGCACCTTGCCAAGCATGGCCTTGGCCTCGCGGCCCACGGCCTGAATCGTCTTCTTGCCTTGGGGTCCGCCTTCGTGGCGGATGGCAACGACCGAGGGCTCATCGAGAACAATGCCCTTGTCGCGTACAAAAATCAGCGTGTTGGCGGTACCCAGGTCAATCGCCAGGTCGGTGGAAAAGTACCGACGGAAAGATCCAAACATCTAAAAATCCTCTCGGGCACAGACGGGGCTTCGCCCATCCATCGCCATGTTTTGTGCAATAAAAATCGTGGTTTTGGCGCTTAAACCCGCGCTTGCGCGCTGCACAGGCCAAAGGCAGGATAATAACCGATCGCCTGGGAATACCCTAGGTAATGCCACCCATTTGCCGCCCATTTACCTTTGGTTTCAATCCACTCATCCATGTCACTGACATCTACCGACATCGCACGCATCGCCAATCTGGCGCGCCTGGAGTTGACGCCCGCACACAGCGAGCGCATGCTAGTCCAGCTCAACAGTTTCTTTGACATCGTGGAGCAGATGCGCGCGGTGGACACCACGGGCGTGGAGCCTTTGGCGCACCCGGTGGCGACCCTGGGCGACATCGCACTGCGCCTGCGCGACGATGTGGCGAGCGAACCCAACCAACGCGAAGCCAACCAACGCAGTGCCCCGGAAGTCCAGAACGGACTGTTTCTGGTCCCCAAGGTCATTGAATAAGGCCACGCCATGACTAGCAAACTTTCCCAAACTGAACTGCACGATCTGAACGTGCGCGAGCTGGCCTCTGCCCTGGCCAATAAGCAAATCTCCGCCGTGGAAGCGGCGACGCACTTTCTGGATCGCTCCGAGGCGCATAGCGACCTGGGCGCCTATGTAGACCTGAACCGCGAGGTGACGCTGGCCCAGGCCGCAGCCGCCGACGCCCGCATTGCAGCAGGCACGGCCGGGGCGCTGGAAGGCGTGCCGATTGCGCACAAGGACATTTTCGTCACCAAGGACTTCGTCACCACCGCCGGTTCGCGCATGTTGTCGGGCTACCGCTCGCCATTTGACGCCACCGTGGTGGCCAAGCTGGGTGTGGCGGGCAGCAGGGGCGCGGGCATGGTCACCCTGGGCAAGCTCAATTGCGATGAATTTGCCATGGGTTCGAGTAACGAGAACTCGGCCGTGGCACCGGTGGGACATGACGCACCGGCGCCGGTGCGCAACCCCTGGAACACCGAGCGCATTCCCGGCGGCTCCTCGGGCGGCAGCGCCGTGGCTGTGGCCGCACGCCTGGCACCGGCCGCCACCGGCACCGACACGGGAGGATCGATTCGCCAACCCGCGTCTTTTTGCGGTATCACCGGCATCAAGCCGACCTATGGTCGCGCCTCGCGTTATGGCATGGTGGCCTTTGCCTCCAGCCTGGACCAGGCCGGCCCGATGGCGCGCAGCGCCGAAGACTGCGCTTTGTTGCTGACGGCACTGTGCGGCCCCGATCTGGACCGCGACTCGACCTCGCTGGATGTACCGGCCGAGAACTACAGCCGCAGCTTGAATGATTCCATTGAAGGTCTGCGCATCGGCATTCCGCAGGAATTCTTTGGCGCCGGTCTGGCCGACGATGTGCGCGCTGCGGTCAACGCCGCCCTGGCCGAATATGAAAAGCTGGGTGCCAAGTTGGTGCCCATCAGCCTGCCGCGCACCGAGCTGTCGATTCCCGTGTACTACATCATTGCCCCGGCCGAAGCATCTAGCAACCTGAGCCGCTTCGATGGCGTCAAGTTCGGCCACCGCGCCAAGCAGTATGGCGACCTGGCCGATATGTACAAAAAGACCCGCTCCGAGGGCTTTGGTGAAGAGGTGCAGCGCCGCATCATGATAGGCACCTACGTGCTGTCGCACGGCTACTACGACGCCTACTACCTGCAGGCGCAAAAGATCCGCCGCATGATTGCCGACGACTTCCAGAATGCATTCCAACAATGCGACGTGATTGCAGGCCCAGTGGCACCGACGGTGGCCTGGAAGTTGGGCGAAAAGTCGGACGATCCGGTGGCCAACTATTTGGCCGACATCTTCACCCTGCCCGCCTCGCTGGCCGGTCTGCCGGGCATGAGCCTGCCGGTCGGTTTCTCCAACACCGCGCAAGATCAGGGCATGCCGATTGGCATGCAGCTGATAGCCAATTATTTCAAGGAAGCGCAGCTGTTGAACGCGGCCCACCGCTTCCAGTTGGCCACCGACTTTCACAGCGCCAAGCCCGCAGGATATTGATATGGCCACTATGCAAGAACCCATTTTATTAGACCGTCCGGATGCACCGCTGGTGCAGGGCTATGAAGTCATCATCGGTTTCGAGACCCACGCCCAACTGTCCACGCAATCGAAGATTTTTTCGCGTGCTTCCACGGCCTTTGGTGCCGAGCCGAATACCCAGGCCTGTGCGGTGGACCTGGCACTGCCCGGCACGCTGCCAGTGATGAACAAGGGTGCGGTGGAGCGCGCCATTGAGTTCGGCTTGGCAGTGAATTCGCACATCGCCGAGAAGAGCGTGTTTGCGCGCAAAAACTACTTCTACCCCGACCTGCCCAAGGGCTACCAGATCAGCCAGTTTGAAATCCCCGTGGTGCAGGGCGGCACCGTGGAATTCTTCCTGAACGAGAAGAAAATGTCGGTGCGTTTGGTGCGCGCGCACCTGGAAGAAGACGCCGGCAAATCGCTGCACGAAGACTTCATAGGCCAGAGTGGCATCGACCTGAACCGGGCCGGCACACCGCTGCTGGAAATCGTTACCGAGCCCGACATGCGCTCCAGTGCCGAAGCGGTAGCCTATGCCAAGGAGCTGCACAAGATCGTCACCTGGATCGGCATTTGCGACGGCAACATGCAGGAGGGTTCCTTCCGCTGCGACGCCAATGTATCGGTGCGCAAGCCCGGCGGCAAGCTGGGCACGCGGCGCGAGATCAAGAACCTGAACAGCTTCAAGTTCATGCAGCAGGCCATCGACTATGAGGTGCGCTGGCAGATCGAGCAGATCGAGGACGGCCACAAGATCCAGCAGGCCACGGTGCTATTCAACCCGGATACCGGTGAGACGCGCGCCATGCGCACCAAGGAGGACGCGGCCGATTACCGCTATTTCCCCGACCCCGATCTGCCGCCCCTGTGCATTGCGCGCGAATGGGTGGAAAAGGTGCGCGGCGAAATGGCTGAGCTGCCGCGCGCCATGGCGGCACGCTTCGAGCGGGACTATGGCTTGGGTGAATATGACGCCACGCAGCTGACGCAAAGCCTGGCGCTCTCCGCCTATTTTGAAGCCGTTAGCAAGGTCTGCGGCCAGCCCAAACTGGCCAGCAACTGGATCACCGGGGAGCTGGCAAGGCGCCTGAATGTGCAAGATCTTTCCATTGAGCAGGCACCGGTAAAAGCGGAAACATTGGCGTCACTGATCACGCGCATCAGCGACGGCACCATCTCCAACAATGCCGCACGCCAGGTGATGGATGCGCTATGGGAAGACGCCAGCACGACTGTGGACGCCGTGATCGAGACCAAGGGCCTCAAGCAGATGAACGACTCCGGCGCGCTGGAGAAAATTGTCGACGAGGTGATCGCAGCCAATGCCAAGAACGTCTCCGAGTTCCGTGCTGGCAACGAGAAGGCATTGAACGCCCTGGTCGGTCAGATCATGAAGGCGAGCAAAGGCAAGGCCAACCCGCAACAGGTCAACGAGCTGCTGCGCGCCAAGCTGGCCTAAAGCTTATTTAACCATCAACCAAAGCTGGTGCAGCCGCACCAGCTCTTCGTCAAAGCGGCCGTTGACACGCTGCGTCTCTTCCACCTGGTCGGCAATAAAGCGCTGCTGCACCGCCTTGTTCTGGGTGTTTTCTTCCATTTGGCGGCGCAGGTATTGCGGCGCCTTGGTGGGATCCTTTTTGTAGAACTCCATCTCGTCGTCCAGTTTCTTGCGCTGTGCCGCAAGCTCCACCAAGCGCGCGCTGGCGGCCTTGCTCACCGCAGCAATCTGGGCCAGCACATCGGCACGCTCCCTGTCGTGCACCGCCCGGTCGGGGTAGCGCATCAACAGGGCCCGGTCGCGGCGGCGCTCCTCGGTGATGCGGTTGCGCCCTTCCATCTCCTGCTTGTCCCGGGCATCCTGTTGGGCACGCTCGGCGGCGGTCAAGCTGGGGCCCAGCCTTTGCTTGACGGTGCCACTGGGGTTGAGCAGCTTTTGCTCGCGGTCGTTGCAATCGGGGATCGGTCGATCCGAGCTGAGCTTGCGGCCTTGCGCGTCAACGCAGGTGTAAATGCCTTGCGCCCCAGCACCGCAGCACAAACTGCATGCCAGTAAACCCAGCACTTCAAATTTCATACGGATCCTTGGTCCACCCCATAACGCTGACGGTAGGCAAGCACCCGCTGGTGGTCTTGCGCCGAGGTGGAGCCTCCACCTGCCGCCAGATACTGCATCAAATCGCTTAGCTTCGCAATCGCGCAGACCTGCAGACCCAGCCTGTTTTGCACGTACTGCACCGCGCTATAGGGTACGTCCTGTCCGTTTTCGGTCGCCTTCTCCTGGCGGTCCAGCGCGATGCAGACGGCGTGCGGTATGGCACCAGCCGCCTCGATGATGGCAATCGACTCGCGCGCCGCGGTGCCGGCCGACATCACGTCATCGACAATCAGCACCCGGCCCTTGAGCGGCGCACCGACCAGGGTGCCGCCCTCGCCATGGTCCTTGGCTTCCTTGCGGTTGTAGGCAAACGGCACGTTGCGGCCGCGCCGGGCCAGTTCTACCACCAGCGCCGCACCCAGCGGAATGCCCTTGTAGGCCGGGCCGAACACCATGTCGAATGCGATGCCGCTCTCCAGAATGCGCTCGGCATAAAATTCCGCCAAACGCATCAGCTTCAATCCGTCATCGAACAGCCCTGCGTTGAAGAAGTACGGGCTCATGCGACCCGCCTTGGTCTTGAACTCACCAAAGCGCAGCACCCCGCACTCCACGGCAAACGCCACAAACGCCTGGGCCAGAGGGTCCGCAATAGCGCCTTGCGCAGGGTCTTGAATCGACATGGGAAATTCCTTGTTTAAGTTAACCAGCCTGAACCTCAACGGCATCCGCTCCGCCACCAGCAAAGGATTAGCGGCCTGGCTTGAACAGACCGCACCCGATTGTATTTGCGTGCAGGAGATCAAGGCCCAGGCGCCTGATCTGGCAGACAAATTTGAAGAAATTTCTGGTTTGAAGGGTTATTTCCATCTGGCAGAGAAAAAGGGCTACTCCGGTGTGGGGGTCTACACCCGCTTGGAGCCCAGCGATGTGGTGGTGGGTTTCAACTCGGCCGAGTTTGACCCGGAGGGCCGCTATGTCGAACTGCGCTTTGACACGCCGCAGCGCAAGCACTCCCTGATCAGCTGCTACTTTCCCAGTGGCTCATCGGGCGAGGAGCGCCAGGCTGCCAAGTTCCGCTTTCTGGACGAGATGTATCCCTACCTGATGGCACTCAAGGGCCAGCGCGACTTCATCCTGTGTGGCGACATCAACATCGCACACCAGGAAATGGACCTGAAGAACTTCAAGGGCAACAAAAAGAACTCCGGCTTCCTGCCCGAGGAGCGCGCCTGGATGAGCAAGCTCTTGACCGAGGGTGGCATGGTCGATGTCTACCGCCAGCTGGAGCCCAGCGCCACCGACGCCGCCTACACCTGGTGGAGCAACCGCGGCCAGGCCTATGCCAAGAATGTCGGCTGGCGCCTGGACTACCATCTGGCAACAAAAGCCTTGGCGGCTGGCGCACGGCGGGTGGATATCTACAAGGACGAGAAGTTCAGCGACCACGCGCCGATCACGATTGGCTACGACTTCGGCGCATAGACCCACCACCTGCCACCCAGCACACGGCAAATCCCGCAGATTGCGCAAATTCAATCGGCAATGTTATTCTCTTGGCTTCAATAGGAACGGAGTCCGAATGGGAGCATTGACGGCCAAGGCCGGCAGCATGTGGGCGGCGCGCGTATGAGCACGCCAACCCTGGACCGTGTTCTCGACGCTGTGTTGCGGGTGGACGCGGCCTACGACATCCGCTTCATATCGGAGCCCGGCCAACGCTGGTTCACGCGAGTGCCCGGCGCTGTGCTGCCGAGCAACTTTCTGTCCATCCTGCATGCGGACGACGTGGCGCGCTTTCAACAGTGCATCGCCAGTTCCCCGGACAGCTTTTCCTGCGATCTGCGCATCCTTAGGAACGACCACAACTGCTGGGTCCATGTACGCAGCTATCGCTTGCCCGCCTTGCACCAGTTAGTGCTGTGCATCATCGATATTTCCATGTGGAAGACCGAGGACGCCGCGCTGCGGCGCGCCGCCGAGCATGACGAGCTGACAGGACTGCCCAACCGGGCCTCTCTGAAAAAGACCGTGGACCAACGCCTGCAGACGGCAAGCGGCGTATTTTCCGTGGCCTTACTGGATCTGGATGGTTTCAAGAAGGTCAACGACAGCTACGGCCACGCCATGGGCGACGCCGTTCTGGTGGAGACCACCAAACGCCTGCGCAAGCTGCTGGGCCCGGAAGACACCATGGCGCGTCTGGGCGGTGACGAGTTTGTGCTGCTGTTCGAAGGCAAGAACGCACTGGCCGCCCACCAGGCGCTGAAAAAAGTGCTGCTGGCGGTGGCGCGACCCTATGACACCGCGCCCCACAATGCTTATCTGGGCGTGAGCATAGGCGTGGCGGAGTACCCGCAGCATGGCACGGACTACTCCATGCTGCTGAAAAATGCCGACACCGCCATGTACTACTCCAAGAACGCGGGCAAGAACCGGGTCACGGTGTTCGAGCCGACCAAGGCCAATGTCGATTTCTCCATCAAAGCTGCCATCCACGACGGCATCCAGGAGGGCGAGTTCTACATGGACTACCAGCCCCAGTACGACATGGCTCGCCAACTGGTGGGCGCCGAGGCCCTGATGCGCTGGCGCAACCGCAACCTGGGGCGGGTCGGACCGGACCAGTTCATCCCCATCGCCGAGGAAGCCGGCCTGATGCCCTTTCTGGGTAAATGGGCCCTGCGCTACGCCTGCCACCAGCTCAAAAAATTCCACACCCTGGCGCCGGACTTCGTCATGTCGGTCAATGTGTCGCCGGTGCAGTTTGGCAGCGACAGCTTTGACGAGCAGGTGATCGAGGTGATTCAGGAGGCCGGCATAGACCCGACCCGGTTGATTCTGGAAATTACCGAGTCCACCCTGATGAGCAGCCAGGAAAAGACCGAGCGCGCGCTGGCCCGCTTGCGCGAAAAAGGCATCCGCTTTTCGATTGATGATTTTGGCACCGGCTTCTCCAGCCTGTCGTATCTGACCCGCTTACCGGTCTCCAGCATCAAGATCGACAAGGCCTTTGTCACCGCCATGGACGAAGGCGGATCGGCCGGCACTTCGAACAAGAAACTGATCACGGCCATGATCAATCTGGCACACAGCATCGATCTCAAGGTGGTTGCCGAAGGCGTGGAGACCGAGGCCCAGTTTGCATTTCTCAAGGATGCACGCTGCAACCTGGTCCAGGGCTATCTGACCGGACGGCCCATGGCCGCAGCCGACATCGCGAAGCAGTTACAGGCGCATGCGGAGGCCATCGCATGAGCAGCCCGATCCTGGAAAAGCTGCTGCAGGCCATGAACGCCTCTAAGGGCATACGCGCTTCAGAGCACGCCGTGGCCTCGGTGCTGGGCGCGCTGGACAGTGGCCTGGACGGTAAACAGGAGGTGGTCGAGCACATTATTGAAGACGTGGCCCTGACGCAAAAAGTGCTCAGGCTGGCCAACTCGACCATGTATGCGCCGTTTGGCTACGGCTCAGCGTCGGTGAGTTCGGCACTCGCCGTGCTGGGGTCAGAGGCGGTGCTGCATCTGGTGCTGGGTGCAGACCTGGTATCCGAGGAGGACCTGAAGAAGGACGAAAGCCTTTCCAGAACCCTGCTGGCCTCCGAACTGGCGCGCAGCGCCTGCTCCGAGCGGTCCGAGGATGCATCGATTGCCACCTTAATGTATGAGATTGGCCGTCTGATGGCGAGCAAATACCTTGACGCCGAGAGCGCCGCCATCGCCAAGCGGGTGGCGGGCGGTGCGGCGCCGTCGGATGCGGCGCTGGAGGTGCTGGGCATGTCCTACCAAGACCTCGGTATCGCGCTGGCCAGGCGCTGGAACATGCCGCCAGCCATTCTCGCGAACATGGACGGAAGCGGTGACCCCGCCCTGATCCACATCGCCCGCCTGTGCAGTTCAGCCTCCAGCCTGATACACGAAGGCCGGGCCGAGGATGCCGACGCCTTGCTGAGCACCTGGGAGCTGCCGGACCCTGACAAGTGGCGCTTGGCGTCCGTGGTCAGCAGCAAGCTGCAGGAGCTCGCAAGCGCCAGAAAACCCAGAACCGAACCCTCGGCCGTGGGCGCCTTGAGCGCCTTGCTGCGCATGCTGACGGATGAAAAGAAAAGCTCGGTGGAGGAACTGTCAGCCGCCCTGTTGCCCGGCATGGCCGACGCACTGAAGACGGCGCACTGCATGCTCTTCATGCGCACCCGCACGGGTGAGATGCGGGTGCGCATGGGCTATGGCAAGGGCATAGACGAACTCAAGTCCAAGCTGCGGGTGTCGGCCGAATTCCAACCGACGGCATTTCACGCCGCCATCAAGAATAAGCGGGACATTTCGATTGCGGATCTGTCCAAGCTCAAGGACAGCGCACTGCCGGAAGGCTACCGCGCACTGCTGCCGAATATCAACACATTCATCCTTCTTCCGATTGCCAACAGCCAGGTGTCTGGCCTGCTGTATTGCGACTGGGATTCCGACCAGCTGCTGCAACCGGCCGAGGTGGAAGCCATGAAGAAGTTGCGCGGCCTCTTCTTGCCCCTGTTCCCGCAATAAAGTGAAGCGCGGCCTTGGGATGCGCCGCGTGGCTTGTGATTAGGGGTATAAATGCGGGGCTAGCGTTTAACTCAAATGAAATCAGTCGAAGGAGCACCCATGAAATCCAGCCCCATCCTGCCATCGCTGTTGCTGGCACTGGCAGCCGCATTGAGCCCTACCCTGGCGACGGCAGATTCCAAGGCTACGGCAGCGGACGCCACGGCCATGGTAAAAAAGGGAGTCGCTGCCATCAAGGCCGGTGGACGCGACCATGACAAGCTGTTCTCCGAAGTGACTGCCAAGGACGCCAAGTGGGTAGACCGCGATTTGTACCTGGTGGTGTATGGCTTGGACGGCATGGTCAAGGCCCATGGCGCCAATGCCAAGCTGGTGGGCAACAACCTGATCGACATGCTCGACATTGACGGCAAGCCTTACATCAAGGAGCGCATCGACCAAGCCAAGGCCAAGGGTTCCTTCTGGCAGGATTACAAATACACCAACCCCAGCAGCAAAAAAATCGAACCCAAGAGCATGTACTGCGAAAAGGTCGATGAATTGGTGGCCTGCGCCGGTATTTATAAATGAAGCTCGGCTACAAATTGCTATCCGCCCCTTTGTTGACGGCGGTGCTGGTGATTGCGGCCGGACAGATCAACGGCTACCTGCAAAACGTGCAGGCCGAAAAGGGCCTGGCCTCGTCCCAGGACAGCCTGGACTTGTTCAAGACCATGGCCAGCGCGCAGCAACAAATGGCCGAGGTCCATGCCGGCGTCTACCGCACGGTCGCCCTGGTGGACTCGCTCGACGAGGCCAAACTGAAGTCGCTGCGCGCCGACTTCAGCAGCCAACTAGGCGGTGTCAAACGGGTTGTGGAAACACTGGCCAGCAACACGGAACTGGACCCCAAGGTGCAGGGCGAAATCAAGGCGGCTGCCGAACTGGTATCCACCTATGCAAAGCAGGCCGACGCCGCCATCAACTTTGCCCAGATCGACGCCAACACCGGCATAGGCGCCATGCAGCGCGCCGAGCTCACGTTCAAGCAACTGATCAAGGCGGCCGCTGCCATCAGCTCGGAAATTGAAGACGCCTCGCATGAAAGCATTGCGCAGTCACGCGCACGGGGACGCAGCATCAGCTGGACGCTGGCCCTGATCTCGCTGCTGGTCGGTGGCTCTGCCGTGTTGCTAGCCTGGCGTATGCAGCAAAAAATTGTCGCCTCCCTGGCCCATGCTGCAACGGTGGCCAACGAAGTGGCCGATGGCAACCTGGTAGTGGACGCGACCACCGACCGGGACGATGAGGTGGGTGACCTGCTGCGCGCCATGGGCGCCATGGCGCGGCAGTTAAACCTGTCGCTTGCCACGGTGCGGGAGTCGTCCGAATCGATACGCCTGGCCAGCGCAGAAATTGCCACTGGCAACCAGGACTTAAGCCTGCGCACCGAACAAACCGCCAGTAACCTGCAGCGTGCATCAAGCTCCACCGAACAACTCAACACCACGGTGCGGCATTCGGCCGAGTCGGCCCGACAAGCCTTTCAGCTGGCTGCCAATGCCTCGTCCGTGGCGGCCCGGGGCGGCACCGTGGTCGGCCAAGTGGTCTCCACCATGGAAGAAATCAATGTCAGTGCGCGCAAGATTGCGGACATCATTGGCGTCATCGACGGCATTGCCTTTCAGACCAATATCCTGGCGCTCAACGCAGCCGTTGAGGCGGCGCGGGCCGGCGAGCAGGGCCGCGGCTTTGCCGTGGTGGCCAGCGAAGTGCGCAGCCTGGCCGGACGTTCGGCCGAGGCCGCCAAGGAAATCAAGACCCTGATCGGTGCCTCCGTGGAAAAGGTGGATTCCGGTTCGCGCCTGGTCGCCGATGCAGGCCAGACCATGACCGAAATCGTGGGCTCGGTGCAGCGCGTGTCGGACATGATTGGTGAAATTTCTGCCGCCTCCAATGTGCAAAGCGAAGGCATTGGAAACGTCAATACTGCGGTGATGGAACTGGACCAGATGACCCAGCAAAACGCGGCCCTGGTGGAACAGTCTGCCGCCGCGGCCGATAGCCTGCGCGAGCAGGCGTTGCGCCTGGCACAGGTGGTTTCGGCCTTCAGGCTGGCGGGCAGCCCCAGAGTGGCGCTGAACTAGCTCCAGCAGCTGCAGATCAAGGGTCGTGGCATGGCGCCAGGCGGCCCGTACTTTTGATCCTGGTCAATCCGTGCTGCTCGTGAACCATTCACAATCGCAGGAGCGCCTGGTGTAAATGGGTATTGCTCTTCAGCAGCTTCCCGCCCTTGGAGACGCGCCAAACTACAGGGAATGCAAACGAGGAAACGATGCCCTTATGTGAGTCCACTGACGCAGCACCGCATGCCGCCATCCCCGCATCCCATGTGGTCTGCATAGGCGCATCGGCGGGCGGACTGGACGCGCTGGAGCGCTTTTTCGGCGCCTGCCCGGCAGACACGGGCTGCGCCTTTGTGGTGGTGCAGCACCTGTCGCCAGACCACAAAAGCATGATGAGCACCCTGCTGTCGCGGCACACCCTCATGCCAGTGATCATGGTGGAAAACGACATGCCGATTGAGGCTAACCATGTGTACCTGATTCCACCGGGCTGCACCATGCACGTGACGCCCGGCCTCTTGCATCTCAAGCCGCGGATGACGCACAGCCTGACCCTGCCGATTGACATTTTTCTGACCTCGCTGGCCGAGGTTTATGGCGATCAGGCGGTTGGAATCATTCTTTCCGGCACCGGCACCGATGGCACGCGCGGGGCCGCCGCCATCAGCCAGTCGGGGGGCTATCTGATGGCGCAGGAGCCCGAGTCGTGCAAATTTGACGGCATGCCGCGCAGCGTGATTGGAACCGGCCTGGTGCGTGAAGTTCTGCCGGCCGAGGAGCTGCCGCTGTGCCTGCTCGCCCATCTGCGCAATGAGCCCTATGCCAACCAGCGCGCCATTCTGCCGGTCACGCCGCATTCGGCATTGACCCACGACGATGTGTTTGCCGAGATTTTGCAACTGCTGTACCAGCTCGGCGGCATTGACTTTTCCGACTACAAGCCCGCCACCATCATGCGTAGACTGGAGCGGCGCATGCAGGCGCGCCATACCCCCGAGCTGTACCAGTATCTGGAGCTGCTGGAAAGCAACCGGGAAGAAATGCTGACCCTGAGGCGCGAAATGCTGATCTCGGTCACCAGCTTTTTTCGCGATCCGGAGGCCTTTGAACTGTTGGCAGAAACCGTCATCGCACCGTTGGTTCAGAACGCGAAAACCAGCGACAGCATCCGGGTCTGGATCGCCGGTGTGGCCACCGGCGAAGAGGCCTACTCCATTGCCATGCTGTTTCTGGAGGCCTTTGGCCAGTACCAGCGCTGGCCCAGCCTGAAGATTTTTGCCACCGACGTGGACCACCAGGCGATTGAGAAAGCCGCTGTCGGCAAGTACCGTGAATCGATTGCTGCCGAAATTTCAGCCGAGCGGCTGGAACGTTTTTTTGTCCACGAGGGCGACTGCTACCGGATCAAAGCGGAGCTGCGCCAGTGCATTGTCTTTGCCAGGCAAAACCTGCTGTCGGATCCGCCGTTTACCCGTATGGATCTGGTGGTCTGCCGCAACACGCTGATTTACTTCAAACCCCTGGCGCAGGAGCGGGTGCTGCACGCGCTGCTCTATGCGCTGCAAGGCGGTGGCGCCCTGTTCCTGGGTTCCAGCGAATCCGTGGCCATGATGACCGATGCCCTGCAGACCATCAGCGCCAAGCACAAGCTCTTCAGACGCAATTCCGAGCGCATGCTGCCCTTGCTGGAAAACTTCAACAAGTCCGGTGGCCGGGTGCGCCGCCCGCCGCTGCCGGAGGCACGCCGCCAAGCCCCCACGCAAGCGGCCGCGGTGAATGCCTCCGACATCGGCATTGCCGCGCTGCTGGCCCAGTACGCGCCACCCTCCATCATCTTCAATGAGACCCATGAGGCGGTGCATTTGTTTGGTGACGTCAATCCGTTTATCCAGGCCAAACAGGGCTCGGCCAGCCTGGTGCTCAAGCGCATGCTGCTCGACCCGCTGATTCCGATTGCGGCAGCCCTTCTCTACAAGTCGATCAAGGAGCAATGCTCCATGACGGCAGACCCGGTCGAGCTCAAGTTGCGCAGCGGCGAGGTCCGTGGCGTCAGGCTGTCGGCCCATGCCCTGAAAAACGAGGGTGTGGAGCGGCTTTGCATGCTGTGCTTTGAAACCGTGCTCGTGGTCAGCACTGGCCTTCATGCGCCGCTCGATGTGGGCGCAGAAACCATGACGCGCATCAGCGCGCTGGAGAGCGAGATTGCCGCCACCCGCGAAAGCCTGCAGGCCACCATAGAAGAGCTGGAAACCAGCAACGAGGAGCTACAGGCCACCAACGAAGAACTGATGGCCTCGAATGAAGAGCTGCAAAGTTCCAACGAGGAGTTGCAGTCCGTCAACGAAGAGCTCAACACCGTGAATGCCGAATACCAGGAAAAGATGCTGCTGCTCAACCGCGTCAACGCGGACCTGGAGGGCATGGGCCGGGCAACCGGCGTGGCCACCGTGTTTCTAGACAGCCAGCTGAACATCACCCGCTTCAGCCCGGACGCAGCCAGCATTTTCCGCTTGCGCGATAGCGACATCGGACGCCGGCTGGACGATATCTCGCACAGCATGCACTACCCGGAACTGATGGACGACATGGCGCTCACGCTCAGGACCCAGCGCATCCTGGAGCGCGAAGTGCCCGGCGCTGGGCCCGAACAAATGCTGTTTGTGCGCATCCTGCCCTACTCCATTCCCTCCACCACCGAACACGGTGTGGTCACTTCGGTGGTGGATGTCAGCGCCTACCACGACGCGCGCCGCCTGCAGGCAGTGCTCGATGGCCTGGCCGAACATGTGGCGGTGCTCGACGCAGACGGCAACATCCGCTTGGTCAATGCCGCCTGGAAACGCTTCGCCCGGGCCAACGGCGACCCCGATCTCAAGCACAGCGGACCCGGCTGCAATTACCTGGCCGCCTGCGCCATGGAACTACCGGAAGACGGCGACAGCGCCGCTGCCGCCATGCGCGGACTGCGCCAGGTATTGGAAGGTAGCTCGGCCGGTTTTTCCATCGAGTATCCATGCCACTCACCCAGTGAGAAGCGCTGGTTCATGATGCATGTATCACCCCTGCCAGAACCGTCCGCGGGCGCCGTGGTGAGCCACATCAACGTCACGGCCTGGATAGGGCAAGGCAAGTCATGAAGTCACTGGACCGAGAACTCGAATTGCTGCGTGCCCGTGCCTCGGCGCTGCTGAAAGACAGCCCGAAGGCGCAGCAAACGCTGCCGCAAGAAATGCTCGATGCCATGCGGCTGATGGAAGAGCTGCGGGTGTACCAGACCGAACTCGAGATCCAGAACCAGGACCTCAAGGCTGCGCAACTGCAAACCGAAGCCGCCGCACAGAAGTACAAACGCCTGTTTGAGAACCTGCCGCTGGAAGCCATGATTGTGGATCCCCAGGGCTTTGTGGTTGAAGCCAACGCGGTAGCCAGACGACGCTTTGGCCTGCACCAGCCCAGCGCCCTGCAGCGCCGTTCGGTCTACCAGCTGTTCGCCATGGACAGCCGCAGCGCCATCCATTCCGCCCTGAACAGCCGAGCAGCCTTGGCCGGGGCCGCACAATGCCGTCTAGCCGGTGCCGACAACAGCGATAGCGTGAACGAGGTGGATAGCCACATCATCACCCTGGAGCCCGAAGCAGCGCATGACGGGCAACGGCTGCTGCTGCTGGTGGACCGCAGCTTTGAGCGCCAGCTGGCAATCCGGCATGTAGAACTCGCCAAGAGCGAGGAGCGCCATCGCGCCCTGTTTGATCACTCCAAGGTACCGATGCTGCTGATCGACCCGGACCAGGGTGACATCGTCCGATCCAACGAGGCGGCGCAGCGCTTTTATGGCTACGACGGCGCCACGCTGCAGAGCATGACGATAGCCCAGATCAACTGCATGGAGCCCCAGGCCATGGCGCAGGCCATGCGCGCATCCAACTTTCGCCAACGCGAGCACTTCCTGTTTGAGCACCGTCTGGCCAACGGCCGCATCGTGCCGGTGGAGGTGCACTCCGGCCCGATCGACATTGATGGACGCACCCTGCTGTTCTCCATCATCCATGACATCAGCGACCGCGTGCAGGCGCAGCAAAAGGCCGATGCCGCGCACAAGCTATTGCAGAACCTGGCGGCCCATGTGCCGGGTGTGATCTATCAGATCGTGCTGCGTCCCGATGGCAGCCTGCATTTTCCCTATGCCAGCCAGGGTATGGATCTGATGTACGAACTGACACCGGCTCAGGGCGCTGAGGATGGCGCCATCGTGTTCGACCGCGTCCACCCGGAAGACAAGGAACGGGTGATGCAGGCGATTGTCGAATCCGCGCGACAGCTCACACCCTGGGTCTGCGAGTTTCGGGTGAAGCTGCCGCGTCAGGGCGAGCGCTGGCGCGGCGCTGTGGCAAGTCCCGAGCGCATGGCCGATGGCAGCACGCTCTGGCACGGTTTTTCCAGCGACATCACCGAGCACAAACAAGCCGAGCAGGTGCAACATGAATTCGCCCGCGACTTTGGCTCCTTTCTCGATCGCACCAGCGACTTCGTCTACTTCAAAAACCATGAGGGACGCATGCGCTTTTGCAGCCAGTCGCTGGCCGATGTGTTCGGCTATGGCAACTGGCGCGACCTGGTCGGCAAGCTGGACCGCGAGCTGTTCCCCTCCCAAGCCTTGAACGACTTCATGACGGAAGAATCGCTGGTTTTCGACCAGGGCAAACCCCTGCTCAACCACATCAACGCCTTCCAGGACGCGCATGGCAAGTCGGGCTTTGTGCAAACCAGTCGCTGGCCGCTGTTCAATGGAAACGGCGAGGTGGAAAGCATCTTCGGCATCGGCCGCGATGTGACCGAAAGCCGCCAGGCGCAGGCCCGCATTCAGCTGTCGGCCAGCGTCTTCACGCATGCCCGGGAAGGCATTGTCATCACCGACATCCAGGGCAACATCATCGACGTCAACGATGCCTTTTGTCGCATCACCGGTTATGCGCGCGACGAGGTCATTGGGGCCAATCCGCGCATCCTCAATTCAGGCCGGCAGGAGCCGGACTTTTACGCCGCCATGTGGGCCGCGATTCTGCAGACCGGCCACTGGTCGGGCGAAATCTGGAACCGGCGCAAGAACGGTGAAATCTACGCCGAGATCCTCACCATCAGCGCCGTGCGCGATTCCGAGCAGCAGATTAAGAATTACGTGGCACTGTTCACCGACATCACGCCGATGAAGGAGCACCAGCAGCAGCTTGAGCACATCGCCCACTACGACCTGTTGACCGGCCTGCCCAACCGCTTGCTGTTTGCCGACCGCTTGGGCCAGGCCATGCGCATGAGCGAGCGACGCAAGCGTTCGCTCAGCGTGATCTACCTGGACCTGGATGGTTTCAAGGCGGTGAATGACCGTTACGGCCACGATACCGGCGACCGCTTGCTGGTGGTTCTGGCCCAGCGCATGAAGCTGGCGCTGCGCGACGGGGATTCGCTGGCACGCTTTGGCGGTGACGAGTTTGTGGCGGTGCTGGTGGATCTGGAGCAGCCCCACGACTGCGTGCCGGTGCTGGAGCGGCTGCTGCTGTCAGCGGCGGAGCCGGTCCAACTGGAGTACAACGCCGAGCCCATCTGCCTGCACCTGTCGGCCAGCATTGGCGCCACCATTTACCCCAAGGACGGGGCCGACGCCGACCTGTTGATGCGCCATGCCGACCAGGCCATGTACCTGGCCAAGCAAGCCGGCAAGAACCGCTACCACCTGTTTGACGTGGCCCATGACAGCGAAGTCAAAAGCCATCGTGAAAGTTTGGAGCTGATCGCCCAGGCGCTGGAGCGCCGCGAATTTGCTCTATTACCAGCCCAAGGTGGACATGCGCAACGGGGCTGTGGTGGGCGCCGAGGCGCTGATACGCTGGCAGCATCCGGCGCGCGGCCTGCTGCAACCGTCCGCGTTTTTGCCCGGCATCGAGAACCATGAGCTCAGCATACAGATCGGCGAGTGGGTGATTGACACAGCCCTGGCGCAGATGTGCTCCTGGAGCGCGCAAGGACTTGAGTTGTCGGTGAGCGTGAATGTGGCAGCCCTGCAACTGCAGCAGCCCGGCTTTATCGACAAGCTGAGGGCCATCCTGGAGCGCTACCCCACGGTGGCACGCAAGCAGCTGGAGCTGGAAATTCTGGAAAGCAGTGCGCTCAAGGACATCGCGCTGGTGGCCGAGGTGCTGCAGGCCTGCCTCGCCAGTGAGGTGCGCATTGCGCTAGATGACTTCGGCACCGGCTATTCCTCGCTGACCTATCTCAAGCACCTGCCGGCCGAAACCCTCAAGATCGACCAGAGCTTTGTGCGCGACATGGTCAGCGACCCGGAAGACATGGCCATCGTTAACGGCGTTATCGGTCTGGCACGGGCCTTTGGCCGCAAGGCCATTGCCGAGGGCGTGGAGACCGCCGAGCAAAGCGAGATGTTGCTGTCGCTGGGCTGCCATTTCATGCAGGGCTATGGCATTGCACGCCCCATGCCGCCCGAGCAGATGCCAGCCTGGATCAGGCGCTGGCGCGCCAACCCGACCGTGCAGAGCGCTTAATGCTGCAATAATCGGCGCCATGCAATCCCTGCCGTCCTGGCTCAAGGCCCATTCCATCGCACGCTTGGTGTTGCTGTGGTTTGCGCTGTCCATCGGTGCGGCCATTGCCTCGCCGCTGGTCAAGCCGCAGAACTTGCAACTCATCTGCTCGGCTTCTGGCGCCAGCAAGCTGATCGCCGGTGGTGTGGACGACCAGGGCGACGCCGCCCAGCAGCACTTGCATTGCCCGCTCTGCGCCGCCTTGGGTGCCCCACCACCGCTGGAAATCATCTCCTTTAGCGCCGCGCCGCCCCTGCGTTATGCGCTTCCGGTGCAAGAGCTTGTCCGTGTTGCGCCTATTGCTGCAGCACCACCGCCTTCGCGCGGTCCGCCGACCTTCTCCTGACATCGGTGCTGGGTAGTGCCCGCGCACTACCCAGGAACTGCTCGAGCAAGAACATACTCTGGCCGCCTCCTGGGCGCACAGAGCATTCCATTTGTCATTCCCGCTGTTGCGCTTCTGCGCACAGCACTTCATTCCTTCACTGCAAGAGACCGCCATGCACCCATTCCATTTCACTTCCACAGCTTGCAGCTTTGCGCGACAAGCTATCGCTGTCATAGGTATCACCCTGCTGGCGCAGACGGCACTGGCACAAGCCGTGGTGGTGCAAAACGCCTGGGCCCGTGCCACCGTGCCAGGGCAAACGGCCACGGGCGTCTTCATGAGCCTGTCCTCGCCTGCCGGTGCACGCCTGGTCTGGGCATCTGCGCCCGTGGCCGGTGTGGCCGAGGTGCATGAAATGCGTCTGGAGGGCGACGTGATGAAGATGGCGGCGCTCAAGGACGGCCTGGAACTTCCGGCTGGCAAGACCGTAGAGCTCAAGCCCGGCAGCTACCATTTGATGCTGATGGACCTGAAGGCTCCGGTCAAAAAGGACAGCGACATTGCATTGACCTTGGTATTTGTGGACGGCAAGGGTGTGCAGAGCAAGACCGAACTGAAGGTGCCTGTGCGTACCATGGCGCCCATGGACCCCCTGCAGACCCGCTAGGGCCGTCATCCACGGCATCTGCCCGGCATTGCCCTTGTTACCAAAACCTGCCCGAGTCAGAAAATACCGTCTTTACGGTATTTTCTGATCGGCATCATTTTTCCATAATCAGCCCATGCAAGCCCTGCGCAACGCCCACCTGATTACCCGCTTCGTGCTGGTGTGGTTCGTGCTGTTTGTGAGTGCTGCCATTGCTTCCCCGTTTGTCAGTCACACACCGGCGCCCCATTGCGCAGCCATGGAAGCCATGAAGCTTGGCATCGGCTGGCCACGATGACGGCAGCGGGAAGTCCACGACAGAGCTGAGCTGCCCGCTGTGTGCCGGAATCTGCGCACCACCCCCCAACTCTTCAGCGGCAATGGTGCAAGCGCATCCGCGCTCCATGGCGCCTGCCACCATTTCCATTGTGGCGCTAACGTCGCACAAGGCGGCAGTTCCACCGGCACGCGGCCCTCCCACCACAGTTTGATATCTCAGTCTGCCGCACGGTAGCAATATCCGGTTCTACCGATGGGACCGGTTTCATTTATCTGCAATTCGAAAGATGGCTTTACGCGCATGGTTCGTAACGCCTGCCTTCGTTTGCACCCAGCTCTTCATCATGAAAAATTCCATTTACTTGCCGTGTCTGGCGACAGCGGCCGCCGTTTCATTCCTCTTTGCAACAATGGCACAGGCCCAGCAAGAACGCCCGGATTCATCACAGAACGAACTCCATGCAGTGGTGGTTACAGCCAGTCGCAGCCAGGCGCAAGTCGAAGCCATGCCTCTGAACACGACCATTGTTTCCCAGGAGGACATTCAGAAGTCTTCCGCTCAAACGCTGGACCAGTTGCTGCGCGACGTGCCTGGGTTGAACTTCACGGGCGTGCCCGCAGCGCAGACGGACCCGACCGGACACCAGACCAAGATGCGCGGCATGGGCAATGCCAAGGTGTTGGTGTTGCTGGACGGCGTACCGATTCACGACCCGTTCTATCTGACCACGCAATGGTTCAAGGTGCCGCTTTCCAACATTGAGCGTGTCGAAATTGTGCGCGGCGGCAATTCCAGCCTGTGGGGCAATATGGCGGTAGCAGGGGTCATCAACATCGTCTCTAAGCGGCCTATCGACAACTCCGGTGAAGCCTCACTCAGTCTGGGCTTTAACGGCACCCAGTCGGCTTCCATCAGCAAGGACATCGTGCTGTCCGACACATTGAGCGTCAATATTGCCATCGACAAGCTCAATTCACGCGGCTACGACACCGTGCCCGCCGACCAGATGTGGCGCTACCCGGCGCGCCAACCGGTGAACACCCAGGACACCAATATGCAGTTCACCACCTACTTCAAACCCAACCGTGATCTGAGTGGCTATGTGCGCATAGGCCAGCATGTGCAGGATCAGGACATCAGCTACGCCAACGGCAAGAACCTGCAGACCGATCCGGATATCTCTGGCAGCTTCACCCAGAAACTTGACGAAAAGACTGCCGTAACCGCCACGGCTTGGGCACAGTACCTTGAATTTGAAAAGTACAACGGCGCAACCTGCTACTGGCAGGCCACGGGTTCCACCAAATGCCCGTCCAGCAGCGCTGTCACTCCCGCCATGGTGAACAACAATATTGACCAGTATTACACCCAGTACGGCTCGCAACGCTACCGGGAGCAGGGTGCCTCCGCCATCTATTCCACGCAAAAAGACGGACTACTCAATAGCATGCAACTGGGCGTGGACTATCGCCACCTGTCTGCCACCGACTTGGAATATTTCTATGGCGCACCCACCACCTTCAACGGCACACCGGTTCTGGCCAGCAGCACCTATGGCACGGCCGAACAGACCTTTACCGGCGTTTTTGCGCAAACCAAAATTGTTCCCACCGAAGCGCTGGACATCACCTTGAGCGGCCGCTATGACAGCTGGGACAACACCAATCGCCTGAATACCCGCACCATGGCCGGTGCGCCCACGGTGGGCGGTGCGCAGCCCTCATCCAACACCAGTGCCTTCGACCCATCACTTGCCGCACGCTATGCATTCAGCGACGAGTTGGCGCTGCGGGGGGCGGTGTACAAATCGTTCCGTGCGCCGGGCTTTAACAACACCACGCGCACCTATGGCTCACCCAACCCGAGCATTGCCAATCCGGACCTGACGCCGGAAAACCTGTTCGGGCGCGAGATCGGGCTGGACTACAACACGGAAGGACTCTCGCTGAGCGCAACCTATTTCCAGTACGACATTCAAAACATGATTGCCACCTACTCGATTAAGGGCAGCCAATATGCGAGTGCGCCCGCTTTGGTGCAAAGCATCTGTGGTCTCGCATTTGCGAATTGCGGTGGCAACACGGGCTCGGCCAGCTATTACACCAACGACCAAAATGGCCAGTCTTATGGACTGGAGCTGATAGGTAGCTGGAAGCTGAACAATGCCTGGACGATTAACGGCGCCTATACCGGTACCGTCAGCGTGCTGACCAGCAAGGCCAGCGCCGTGACCACTCCGGTGGGCGTGCAATTGGCAGGCACACCGCAGGATGTGGTGAACCTCGGTGTGACATGGAAGCCCAGCGCACCGCTGCAAACCAGCTTGCAAATGCGCTACATCGGCAGCATGAACATTGACACCACCAGCACCGCCGGTGTCGCCTACACACAGGGCGACATCACGGTTTTCGACGCCAGCATGCAATACCAATTCAACAAGAATTTGGACCTGAGTGCCAGTGTGGTCAACCTTTTGGATACCCAATATTCTGAAAATGCCTACACCTACAACCAGCCCTGGAACAGAACGCTTTCCATGCCGCGCACCCTGACGCTTGGCATGAAGATGCGCTTCTGATCACGCCATGAACAAATCACCATCCCTTATAAAACATCTACTGTTAGCAGGTATCTTCCTAATCGGCTGTTCCAATGCAATGGCGCAGCAGGCTGCTGCTCCGGCCGCTACGGGTATGTCAGGCCATGCGTCGCACGGCCCCCGAACGCAGCTGGCCACCGGTGTGGCCTTTGGACCGGACGGAAGTCTGTGGATGGTGGGCCTGGATGCCAAGCAGCAGCTGTACACCGCAAACAGCACCGACCTGGCCACTTGGTCGACGCCCCACGTTTTGGACGTCAGCGCTGACCCCATTTCCGCCGATGGCGAGAACCGGCCCAAACTGGCCTTCGGGCCCAGCGGACAGGTGGTCATCAGCTACACGCGCCCACTGGAAAAGCCCTATACCGGCTGGATACGCATGCTGCGCAGCACCGATGGCGGCGCCACCTTTTCGCCACCGTTCACCGTGCATAAAGACAGCCAGGAAATTACCCACCGCTTTGAATCCATCGCCTTTGATGCCAGCGGTGCGCTGCACACGGTCTGGATCGATAAGCGCGACATGCTGCTGGCAGGCAAATCCTATGTGGGTGCGGCCATTTACCAGAACGTGTCACTGGACGGTGGGCTGACGTTCGGCCCCGACAGCAAGGTGGCAGACCACAGCTGCGAATGTTGCCGCATCGCCCTGGCACAAGGTCCGGATGGACAACTCCGCGCCCTGTGGCGCCATGTCTTTGGCAGCAGCACGCGTGACCATGCCTTTGCCAATCTGTCCGACGGCGCAGCCAATGGATTCAAGCGTGCAACGTTTGATGAGTGGCAGATACAGGCCTGCCCGCACCAGGGACCGGGCTTGGCACTCGCTGGAACCTCGCCCCATGCCGGCTATCACGCAGTCTGGTTTGGCATCCGCAAGGAAAAGGGAGTTGACGTAGCCGCTGCTCGCTACGCCCGGTTGGCAGAAGATGGACAGCCAGTGGCTGCTAGCGTCAGGGCGCTGCCAGACCCTCAGGCCGAACATGCCGACGTGGTGGCCATTGGTGACAAGGTGGCGATTGTCTGGCGCAGTTTCCAGGGGGGCCAGACCTCGCTCAAGGCCTGGATTTCCATGGATNGTGGCAAGACCTTCGAGCAGCGCTTGCTGGCCACCGCCCATGGCAACAACGACCACCCCCGACTCATAGCCAACGACAGCCATGTGGTGGCGGTCTGGCGCACGGACGAAAAGGCTGAAATCCATGAAATCAATTTTTAAGTCGGTTCTTTGGCTGTGTTTGCTGGCCGCTGCAAGCAATGCGTTTGCGCAGTCCGGCGCATCCAAGTCGGCCAAGACTCCGGGCACTATCCAAATGTCCCAAATTGCCCAGATTTCCGACTTTGATGAAAGCACCTGGGCCCAGCTTTTAAAAAGCGGCCCCAGGCCCGCTGCCTATCTGTTCACCACCTCCTATTGCAGCAGCTGCCCGGACGCTTTTGAACAACTGCACAAGGCCGTCCTGCACAAGGCGCCCGCGATGCCGCTGACTGTCGTGATGATGGATGTGAGCGGCGCGCAGGCGCTGCGCCATGCGCTGCACTTTCAAGGTCTGACGCAGATGTATGCCTTTGACGGTTACGCGCCTGCCATTCGATACAGCGTGGACCCGGCATGGCCCGACGTCACACCCTATATCGTGCTGGTCGACAAACAGGGTCACTTGCAGCGATCCATCGGTGCGCCCTCGGCCAAGGCCTTACGCGCCTGGCTGGGCTGACGCTGCCGAGCGTTGGCGCGAGCCGGGTGCGGCATTGTTCAGCCGACGCGAAAGCGCGCGATTTCCTGTGTCAGGTTGACCGCCTGGTTGCTCAGAGACTCGGAGGACGCGCTGGTTTCCTCCACCAAAATGGCGTTCTGCTGGGTATGCGTGTCGAGCTGGATGATGGCATTCACCACATCGTCCACTTCCGAGGCCTGGCCGGTGGTGGCCTTGGCAATCTCGCCCAAAAACAGGTTGATCTGCTTGGCGTTGGCAACGATCTCGGACATGATGTAGCCGGCCCCTTCGACGATGTGGGTGCCAGCTGCGACCTTGTCCACGCTGGCCGAAATCAGTTGCTTGATTTCGCGGGCCGCCGCCGCGCTGCGGCCCGCCAGGCTGCGCACCTCGGAGGCCACCACGGCAAAGCCACGCCCCGATTCGCCGGCGCGCGCCGCCTCCACCGCGGCGTTGAGCGCCAGGATATTGGTCTGGAAGGCGATGCCGTCAATGGTGCCAATGATGTCGTTAATGCGGGCCGATGCGGCATGGATCTCGCGCATGGTGTCGACCACGGAGGCGATGGTGCGACCGCCATTTTCGGCCACCTCGGCATTGCCGCTGGCCAGCACAGCGGCCTCCTGCGTGCGGGCTGCGGATTCCTTCACCTGGGCACTGATTTGCGCAACGGCAGCCGCTTGGTGACCCAGGTTGGAAGCGGCGTCCTCGGTGCGCTGCGACAGATCCTGACTGGCCCGCGACACCTCGGCGCTGGTGGTCGCCAACTCACGTGCCGAATGCCGCACACGGCGGATCAGGTCATGCATGGAGTCATAGACCTTGTGCAAATCCAGAATCAGCAGGGCCGGCTCATCCTTGCCGCGCGGATTGACGGGCGGTTGCGCAAATCGCCTTCGGCCAGCTCATTCAGATGGTGGCTGACCAGCGCCAGCCCACCCTTGGTCACCTTGTAAAACGACAGCATCAGATAGAGCGCGATCGCCAAGCAGAGAATGGAGGCCGAAAACTCCAGCACCTGGGTCTGCGCCACCCGCTCCATCCGGGCCAGCAACTGGCCGTCCAGGCGCTGGGCAATTTGCTGGTTCAGGCTCAACTGCTTGTCGATAGCGGCGTTTGCAGCAGCCAACAGTGCGGCCGCGTCACCCTGGGGCGCGGCTATCAGCACCTGCTTTTTTAACAAGGCAAGGAAGGCGCCCCGGGCCTCGTCCACCGCCTTCATGTCCATGGTTTTTGCCCACTCCGCAGAGTTCCCTATGGCCATGCCAAAGGAGCTCTCGTAGATCGGGTCCACATAGTCGATCAGGGTCAAATAGCGTTCCATCTTGCGCAGCCGCTCCACCGGTACGGGCTTGTCACCCTCTGCCAGGCTGAGCGCGCCCAGTTCACGCAGCCTGGAAAGGTACTCCACATACTGCGGCCCGACATGCACCGTGATGTTCATCATGTGGCAGGTGTCGAGCTCGGGGTCCAAGGCCAGCTGCGAGCTGTTGCCAAGGTCGGCCAGCAGGTTCAGCGCAGAATCCAGCGCGGCCGTGTGCGCCGTGAAGGTGTCGTCGGGCGCGTCCAGCACCGGCTTTTGCAGCAGCGCCGCAACGTCCCTGCTAAGGGTTTCAAAATGATTGCCCGAGGCCTGGCCAAAACCTGCACCCAGGTCCTTCTGCATCTCTTGCAATTTGCTGAATGCGGCGCTGGCGCTGGCTTGCTTTTCACGCAAATCGGCCGAGTGGGCGACCGCCGCACGCCGCAAATCCGTCAGCTCCTTGGTCAGCAGGTTGACGGCGTTGACGTAGGCCACGCCCTGACGCTCCACTCGGGAGGCGTCAATGAGCGCAGACTCCGTTCCATACAGCAAGATCAGCAAACCCACGATGGGAATCAGCAGCGAGACCAGAATCCAGGCTGACTTGGAGGCAAAGCTCAGGCTCCTGAAAAGCTTGACGCCGGGCGCCAGCCACCCGTGGTAGCTGAAAAACCCCGCGTCCGACCCCGCGCTTGCAAGTGCATCTTGATTCATGGAATTTCTGCCCTCCGGTATTTTGAATGCCAGGCACAAACTCAGGTCCTAGAACCGGCGCGCCCCGCAGTTCATTATCCCACCGCACCCCGGGCTTTTAACCATGACTTTGCGAGCGTTGCCGCACGGGCTGCGTCAGCGGCTTAAAAGTCTATGGCCAGCGGCGTGGGCAGCTTGTCGTCCAGGTACAGGCTGTATTCGTCCCACACATCGACGCCGTAATGTTCGTCGCACAGGGACTCGATATCGGCCAAGGTAATGAACAGGGTGCTGAACATGGTGTCGTAGTAGAAGGGCTCGCTGGTGCCGGCTGCCTCATCTTCCTCGTGGTGGTAGCCATGCACCCAGACGCGCTTGCCGGCGAATCGGGCCTCAAAGGCGGCGCGACGTTTCTGGTATTCGGCTTCCTCATACTCGTCGTCGGCCATCTTGTGCAAGTGATAGGCGTTGCCGTGCATAGGGTGCATGGGATCGAGTTGCAAATCGATGGACTGCCAGACGGTGGAAATCTGGGTGGCCACATTGGCCAGTTGTTCGGGGGTGATGTCACCCTCCCAGTGCACCACGTCGATGCAGCGGGAATCGCCCACTTCGCCGTCCCAGATGCTGGCGCTATGTTTCATGGTTTTGGCGGTCATAAGAGGATGGTTTTCCGTGTGGCTTGAGAGCCCCTATCTTATGTGGGTTTCAAAAGCATGTGGGTTTCCACACTTGCGACACCCGCAAGATACGCACAAAATGCAGCCAGATTTTTAACAATAAACGGAGAATCCACGTGAAAAAACTGACCGGACACCTGTACTTTTGGGTACTCATCGCCATTCTGATCGGCGGCACCTTCGGCTTTCTGAATCCTGCTGGCGCCGTCAAACTCAAACCCCTGGGTGACGGCTTTATTTCGCTGGTGAAGATGCTGATCAGCCCAGTGATTTTCTGCACCGTGGTGCTCGGTATTGCCGGTGCCGGTGACATGAAAAAGGTCGGCCGCGTGGGCGGCAAGGCGCTGCTGTATTTCGAGGTGGTGTCCACCTTCGCCCTGGCCATTGGCCTGGTGGTGATGAATGTGCTGCGTCCCGGCGACGGCTTCAATGTGGACCCGGCCACGCTCGATGCCAAGGCTGTGGCCAGCTATGCCAAGTCGGCCGGCGAGCAAAGCAGCATCGACTTTATCCTGCACATCATCCCCAAGACCTTTACCGATGCCTTCACCGGCTCGGGCGACCTGCTGCAGGTGCTGCTGGTGGCGGTGCTGTTTGGCTACGCCATGGTGCACATGGGCAAGGCACAGAACATGGTGCATCTGTTCATTGAAGAGGCGTCGCACATCTTCTTTGCCATGATGAACGCCATCATGAAGCTGGCCCCCTTAGGCGCCGGTGGCGCCATGGCCTTCACCATCGGCAAATATGGCGTCGGCGCACTCGGCCCGCTGGCCCGACTGATGGGCAGCTTCTACCTGACCTGCGGCCTGTTTGTGATCGTGGTGCTGGGCGCCATCGGACTGATGGTGGGCTTCAATATCTTCCGCTTTGTCGGCTACATCAAGGAAGAGCTGCTGACGGTGCTGGGCACATCTTCTTCCGAATCGGCCCTGGTGCCGCTGATGCGAAAGCTCGAGGCACTGGGCTGCTCCAAGTCGGTGGTCGGTCTGGTGGTACCTGCGGGTTACTCCTTCAACCTCGATGGCACCAACATCTACCTGACCATGGCGGCGTTGTTTGTGGCCCAGGCGCTCAATATCGAACTGACGCTGACCCAGCAGCTCACCATGCTGTTTGTCGCCATGCTGACCTCCAAGGGCGCATCGGGCGTGACCGGTGCCGGCTTCATCACCCTTGCCGCCACGCTGGCCGTGGTGCCCACCATCCCGGTGGCCGGATTGGCGCTGATCCTGGGCATTGACCGCTTCATGTCGGAGGCGCGCGCCCTGACCAACTTCATCGGCAACGGTGTCGCAACGGTGGTGGTAGCCCACTGGGAGAAGGAACTGGACCGCGATGCCATGAACAAGGCATTGAAATCCTGAGCACGTGCGCTCGCTGAAATAGTCTACAGCGAGCGCACACACGGCGTGCTGGCGAAGTATGATCCCGCAGGAGTCACGCAAGCCCATGTTCAACACCCCTCACCTTCTGGATCAACTGGTCAGCCTGACCGGCATTCGCGATCTGGAGCTGCTGGAGGCCAGTCTGCTCAAGACCTTGAACGGCTTTATCCATCCCACCAGCCTGTCGCTGTACAAGGTTTCCCACCGGGGCGAGGTGCGTTCCCAGGTGGTATTTGGGCCCGAGAGGTGCCAGGTGCTGCGCGAGGACTTCGAGATCCGTGCGGAGCTGCTGCAAATCTTTGGGCAACACCGGTCGGCGGACAGCGCCCATGTCCAGCTGGATCTAGCGGACGGCATACTGAGCGTGATGACCTTGATGGACATGCGCTCCACCACCACCTACCTGGTCATCGGCGGCACCGAGGCCTTGCGCGATGCGGACAGTCGCATGATCGAAGGCATGCTGCAGATCTATCGCAATTTCTGCCAACTGCTACAAGAGTCGCAAACCGATTCCCTCACCGGCCTGGCCAACCGCAAGACCTTTGACGAATGCTTTAGCCGGGTTTATGAACTGCAGCCCTTTGATGAGGGTGAGTGCAAGGTAGAGGTGGACCACCGCAAGCCGCAGATCCAGACCACCTACTGGATTGCCATGATCGACATCGATCATTTCAAATCCGTCAACGACCGCTTCGGCCATTTGTACGGCGACGAGGTCCTGATCCTGTTGGCCCATTTGCTAAAGAACGCGCTGCGCAATGACGACCTGGTGTTCCGCTTTGGCGGCGAAGAGTTTGTGCTGATGATCCGTTGCTCTGGCCGCGACGAAGCCGCCGGGCTGCTGGAGCGTTTGCGCACATCGGTGGAGTCGCAGGACATTCCGCAAGTTGGCAAGGTCACCATTAGCCTGGGCGCCACCGAGATGCTGCGCAACACCTTTGCCGGCACGCTGCTGGATTACGCCGACAAGGCGCTGTACTACAGCAAACAAAACGGCCGCAACCGTCTCACTTTTTTTGAAGACATGGTCAGCTCGGGTCTGGCCACCCGCGAAGCGCCACCCAGCGAAAATCTCGACTTCTTCTAAGCAACCCACGCAGCGAGCGAACGTGGGGGCTCTTATTTCTTTGCGCGAAGGTACAGCGGCATCACCTTGGGCAGATTGGCCTCGATATCGGCAATGCGGGTGCTGCCCGCCGGGTGGGTTGACAACCATTGTGGTGGCGCGACCTGGCTGGCCGCAGCCATCTTCTGCCACAGCGTGATGCCGGCGCGCGGATCAAAACCGGCACGCGCGGCCAGCTCCATGCCCACCAGATCGGCCTCGGATTCGTCGGAGCGGCTGAACTCCAGCGTCAGCAACTGCGCGCCGTAATTGGTTACCGTCTGGCCGAGCTGACCCAGACCGAAAAGCTGCGTAATCACGCTGGCACCGATGCCGGTGGCGGCATTTTTGCCCATGCGTTCGCGTGCATGTTCGCGCAGGGCGTGGGCAATCTCGTGGCCCATGACCATCGCCACCTCGTCATCGGTGAGTTGCAAGGTTTTCAAAATGCCGCTGTAAAAAGCGATCTTGCCACCCGGCATGCAAAAGGCGTTGATCTGCGTGGAGCCGATCAGGTTGACCTCCCATTGCCACTGTTTGGCGCGCTCGTTCCAGGGAATGGCAAAGGGGATCAGACGCTGGGCAATCCTGCGTAGGCGCTTGACCTGTGCATTGTCCGCCGGACCCAGGGCACGTTTGGTGTCGGCCTGCTGAAGCAGCAAGGCATATTGCTGCCCCGCCGAGCGCTCCACGGTTTCGGCAGGAACAAGTTGGGTAAACACCGAGTTCTTGCCAACGTTGACGCCCTCCCCCTCCAGCGCCAGAGTCGCTATCGGGGCAGCCAGCAGGGCGCACGAAACCAGCACGGCCGCGGCCCTGCGCAAGCAAGTACAGATTTTTGAAAAAGTCCGGTTCATAAGCCAAGAATAGAGGTAAACGGGTGCGGCTTTGCGACGCACCAGCATGTATTATTCCCGCATGACCCTCGCAACGCACGGCAAGGCCGCACCAACAAACAAGCCCACTTGGGCGCAAACCCTCAAGGTCTATTTGGAGCCCGCCTCGTTGCGCATGCTGTCGCTGGGTTTCTCTGCCGGGCTGCCGCTGCTGCTGGTGTTTGGCACGCTGAGCTTCTGGCTGCGCGAGGCCGGAGTGGACCGCAGCACCATCGGCTTCTTGAGCTGGGTCGGGCTGGCCTATGGCTTCAAATGGGTCTGGTCGCCGCTGGTGGACCGCATGCCAATTCCGTTGCTGACGCGCTGGATGGGCCGCAGGCGCAGCTGGCTGTTGTTGGCACAGACCCTGATCATGGGCGGTCTGGTCAGCATGGCGCTGACCGATCCCAAGCTGGCGCTGGCTCCCATGGTCTGGTGCGCCATTGCCGTGGCCTTTGGCTCGGCCACGCAGGACATTGCGCTGGACGCCTTTCGCATTGAGTCGGCCGATATGCAACACCAAGCGGCACTGGCCGCCACCTACCAGACCGGCTACCGCCTGGCCATGATCTGGGCCGGCGCCGGTGCACTGTGGATTGCCGCGCGCTCGGAAGTGGCGGGTACTGCCGTCTACCAGCAAAGCGCCTGGCAAACCGCCTATCTGGTGATGGCCTGCAGCATGCTGCCCGGCGTGTT